>Ga0247812_10000414_pt1 | contig 28859 bp, 19 predicted proteins | sample UWRJL149409B1_FD_178011 | JGI IMG/M metagenome (GOLD analysis project Ga0247812, IMG submission 178011) | Plant litter microbial communities from Arlington Agricultural Research Station in Wisconsin, United States - UWRJ-L149-409B-1 | ecosystem: Environmental > Terrestrial > Plant litter >...
AATTGTATGTACTTCGTACAGCAGAGTACAGTCCGGTACTGAAGACAACTTAAGCACTGTAAGTACTGATAAGTACTGTGCACTGTACAGACTACAGCCATGCATGACGAGATGGAGATGAAGATTCGGATGGGATGGATGGGATGGACCGATGAACAAGGAGTCGGGACATGGCAACATGGATCCAGACTCTGGATGAAATGTGATGAAATGTGATGAAATGGAATATTAATTGAACCTATCCGATGTGTATACGAAACACTGTACTGTACTGTACTGTACGTACCATAAGGTAGTATTGTAGCGTTCTGGAATGATGTCGGCAGATCCTCCCTAGTAGTTGTGGCCCTGATATATGGGATGGTGACTCTGGTATGTATGTATGTACTGTGGATGGATGATGAATTCTGAAGCAGCAAGCTACAGACAGTACAGTGCCAACTATCGAAGAGAGCGGATTGTACTGTGCCGTATCCTGACAGTACGGTGTGGATGTTGTCCTTGGTAACGAAGCAAAACTGGCCAGGGTAAGGGGAGGAGAAGAACAGGAGTGGACGGGTAAGAGAGATTGTAGTGTATGTGCATTACTGTACATACTTCCGAAGTACTGTAATGTACAGTAAAGCAAAGTCAATAAAAACATCACTCCATTTAATCTATCCTCGCAATTGAGGAGCACCAGAAGCTCTGATGGATGCTGATGTAAGCAGCCTCTGGGCCACCTGTTGCCACTTGCCCGACATATCAACGACCACACAGGAATCACTCGTTACAGTCCAGTACTGTTCTGGAAACTGACCTACCATGCATGTACAGTACAGTACACACTTACTGATCCGGTCGTCTCTACTATCTCACTTGGCCGTGTAATACATACGGCATGCATGCGTGCAAGGCACAGTACTGTCACTCTACATGTACAGTACAGTACACACAGCTCTCCAGGAGGAGTTCAAGAACCTGTGTCGGAGTCCACCAACAACAAACAGTACATCTGCATCGGATTAGATATCCATCACACGAGTAACGAGTAACGAGGAACCCTCCTCGATAGAGCACACCGCAGCTCACCCACCCTCCCTTCTCCCAAAATACCGCAAGGCAGAGGCATCCAAGACATCCCAACTTCTGCTGGAGGTACTCCGTACTGACTTCATCTCATAATACTAAGATAACAGTCCCGACAGCGCCAACCCCGGAGCCGCCTGAACGTTATTTTCTGGGGCCGAAGTGACTCTGGCGAAGGAGAACGAAACCCCAAGGCCATACCATACCGTATCCAAAACATCGTCCAACGTCTCAATCCTTCACACGCTCTCAGATCGAGCCCATGATGCACATCTAGGAAGGATTCTTGTAGGTGATAGAGTAATTTTGATTGATGCGTAATCGCGTTTTCGGGGCATTTGGTCTACAAAATGTAACGCTATGGGGGGCACAGACCGGGCTGTGCAACATTAACATTATCCAATATCACATTCAACCAACACCAACACCAACCACCACCAACCACCACCAACAGCACTTCCAGAACATTACTGTGCGTATATTCATTCATCACCACAGAGGAATCACATCCTCCCTGAAAATTGAAAATTGTAATAGACATCTTGAAGCTTGTGGATCGCCAAGGATGGAGTAAGTGGAAGCATTACATACGTTGTAGGTTACGATGTTGGAGATGACTTGGAAAATTTAAAAAACCAACACTTTCAAGGGATGAGGATTCCTCTTCGAGACACCCCGTGCGGCGAAGTAGCCTTTCCCCCCCGTACGTTTTTCAACACGCATGTCGGGACCGGTGGGGATCTACCCAAACCACGAGGTTTGGCACAACAAAGTTGTTTACCCCTGTCGTTCGTTTGAATAGACAAAAGCGAGAAGAAGATCGCATTATGTTGGCAAATGCTTTCTGCTCTTCCCTGTCGGCTAATCCACCCCAAAGCCACTTTGTTAGATATTCGACACCTAATTGTCTGACCGCAAACGATTTCTACGTCTGCTTGTTATTTCTTAATCTTTCGCATCGATGTGCTATCCGTTAATTTATCATCATCACCAACATTCGTTTGATTTCTAGCTCTTCGCAGTTCGCAGTTTCTCTCGTTCAGTATGCGGTTATTTTTGGAACAAAATGCACAAGCGCTATACCTGATACTATTGTTGCTGGATTTTGGCTCGTTATGTAATAGTGCTGGTAAGTCAATGTTGTTATGTCTTTCTAAGTTGGATTTCCTTCCCCAGCTGTTGAAAACTTATACTCGCTAGGACTTGAAAATCGGGCTCCTCCTTCCTCCAGGACGTCATTGACTTCAAGTACATCGAATGCTAGTACAGCCAGCTCGATTCTATCATCGAGCTCGGATACGTCAATAGTTCTGGAAGTGCTTACCGCCACGATTCAACCACTTCCATTCGCCCCGAAAGTCAGTACACAGTCCGACGACCAGGTATTCAATCCTAAAGCCAAACCTGAGACTACAAAGAATTCAGATGACGACGAATTAAATGTATCCTATACATTTCGTGGAAACGATTTACCAGCGAGTAGCCAGCAAAGCAGTGTTCAACCACCTAAAACCTCTATAACTAATCCTCACAGCTCGAGCGACACTCCGAAGACGAGTTCCAGCTCTGCTTCAAGTCAGGCAAACAATGGAAATAAATCACCACAAAGAACTAGTGCGCCGCCTACGACGTACACAAATGAACAAGTTACTATTACCTCGGCTCCTAATTGGGGAGACCAGAAGATACCAATAAACACGTGTACTACCCTGGTGAACAACAGAGAAATCCAGTGGATTCCATGTATGGTGTAAGTGGAACTCTTTATCCGGTGGAACAAACTAACAGTGATGAAGTTTTGCCGGCACAGTCCAGTTGAGTTTCTTTCCCGAGGCCCAAGGCAACTTGACATATCCAACAACATATTTTGACCCAGCTCTGGGGATCACCCTGTAAGTCCTATATATCCCATAATCTGATAATATCGCCACTTAGAATCCCATGGGCTGGTTACGGAAAGCATGACTGATTTCAATCACCACATCTTTTACAGTCGCAACGTTTACTAACGAGCCATAGAACGTCACCATCGATTTACATGATCATCAATACTCTCACTGCGTACAATCCATGTGGGCCTGTTGGACCCACCTATAAAGATTACATTCTCTCTATGGACTTGACTGATGTTTCTTCATTACGACCCTATGCTGATGCTACCGCTCGTGATAGACTCGGTGATCCTCGACAATTAACACTAGCTGATCTTGCAACAAACTGCCCAAAGTTTTCTGACACCCCAGAAGGACAGACTCTCATTCATTCATTGGGAGCCATTATTGACGAGCATCCGGTTGAAAATGACTGGAATCGATGCAATCCCCGGTTGGCTATGCCAAGTCAGATGAAGTCCGTCGGCTTGCCATACTGGAGACACTGCGGCAATGATAATGGCCATTTTGGTATATTCGATCCTCCGGGAGCCGTTCCTCCGGTTCAAGGAATATTCCCCACGAAAGCTCCAGTCCCTGCTCCAGCTCCAGCTCCAGCTCCAACAGCGCAACCACCACCAGCCATTTCACCACTACCTTCGCCGACTGCCGTCCCTGTTGCTTTAGAACCACAGCCGGAGCCAGGAAAGCCAGAGTCTGCCCAGCAGACCAATACGCCTCCTCTAGCACCAAATCCAATTGTAGCACCCCATCCCAGTCCCAGCAATCCGGACTTGGTGGCTCCAGTCAACCAAAATACCAGTCCTATAACACCAATCCAGTCTGAAGCTATTCCAGAGAATCTTCCCAATATTCCAAATCTTCCAAATCAGTCTGCCCAACCCCCCAACCCAAGTGTTCAACCAGTTAATAATGCATCGCCTCAACAGCCTGATGTCATTGCGGTGATTGGTAGCAACACTATCCACGCAGGAACGTCTGGCATAGTCCTTCCGGGAGTAGCACCCGCAAGCATTGGAGAGATTGTCACTTTAACCGACAGTAACAATAAAGGAGTTGTTGTATCAGTTGGTTCATCTGGAATACATGTGGGTACAGGGGCTTCAGCAACCTATATTGCCAACCCAACAATTCCACCTTTGGCTCCACCTACTGATGGAGCACTAACGCCTGTCGTCACCCTTAACGGCGAGGTTATTCATGCCAAACCAGGGGCGACAACACTCGTGATCAAGGAACAAACTCTCACCGCAGGCGGACCACCGGTTACTCTGTCAGGAACGGATAACGTGGCAATACTTAGCCACAATGGACTTATTATCCAATACCCAGGTGGCTCAGCTTCGTATTTCTCCCTTCCAACAGTAGCTCCCATGCAGCCACAGCCTTCGAAAGATGCTTCTATAGTTGTATACGAAGGCAATACTCTCTCGGTAGGCGGACCACCAGCTACAATCACAGACAATGCCGTTGTAAGTCTAGGACCGAGCGGTGTGGTGATCCAACGACCTAGTGGAACTGAAAGTACGATTCCACTCGCACAACTTACTGGTGTCGCATCGCCAAGCCGAAATAAAGCAGAGGAAGATAACATGGGTGACATCATTGCTGGCATGATGGGAATACAGACAGTTCAACCTTCTGGAGAAACCGAGTCTCCTATAGTTGCTGCTTCCGTAAGCTCTAGATTGCTTAGCAGCAAGAGCAGTAACACCCCATCGGCCACGGGTCCTCAGATAAATGGGACAGTCACCGCTGCTCTTCTTGACGGAGGTAGCAAAGGAACCGAGCCTCTAACAGTATCAACTGTAGCTCCTGTCGGAAACACGAGTGTGACGCCTACAGATGTACCGAAGAACTTAGAAGCAAGCTCTGGCTCGAGGACAATTATCTGGGAAGGCGGATGCATGATCATAGCTCTTGTGGCTATCTTGGTGCTATAAAAGCTTGTATGTAGTATTGTAAAATGCACTGGATCAGCTAGGACTGGACAAGGAACAGTTAATGTAGATAGTAGACGGCTATTTAGCTGTATAAATATAACATAATTTTCTCATAGCGAGGGACACCTGCCTGGTACTCTTGAAAGGTTTATTTGAACGGCGTGCTTTAGGGTTTATAAGCCATATCCCAACGTGGCCTAGAAAGCCCACTGATCTTGTTAAATCATCACAACTCAGTGGCAGAAGCATGAAGTTCAGACTGGCACTTACTCTGGTGTACTGAAGAAAACACCCCTGATTGTGAAGTGGGTAATATCCGGGGTAAGTTAAATACCCGAAATATGCATTGCCGAGTATCAATCTGGAAGATATCACTGAGACACTCAATGCAGAAACTTTGTGCCATATAGTTACTCTCTGAAGTTACTCTACCAAAATTTGAGCAGATGAATAGAAGCTGGTAACTGTGCGACATTAATTCTTTCGCATTTTCTTTCTATCCTTAGAATTCAGAGCTATACGTCTGAAGTTGTGTTGAGTCTATGATTATATCCATTTATCCCATTCTATCCTGTATATTCCCACGCTGTAGATAGCATCCCACATTTGGAGCATATCTAATTTCTACGACAGAGCTTGCCATCTGAACTCAACATCTACATCGTTTACAGTGGTGTAGACCGATTGCTGCACAGCTCCCGAGGGCACAGCCTTTGCGTAGAAAGTTGCGCTGGAAGCATATGCTAGGTTCCCGTTGAGATTCTGAGGAGAATTAGCTATTTGGTAGTAACAGAAGGAAGAAAGTGGAAGCGAGACTTACCGTGAAGCGACCTGCAGTGTTGCCAGCCGCGCAAGAGAAAATGCCTGCATTGATGTTGCAGGGGCCTTTGCTGCTAGCCAGTGTAAAGCCGTCACCTATTTGACATCTGTTAATCATCAAATTTGCATAACGGAATGTTTGAAAGCATACCAGAAGCAGTAGCAGTGTAGGTTGCACATGTACCAGTTGTATACCAAGTTCCCGCGCCGATCAGGCATCCCTTCTTGTCTGTTCCAGCTGCTGGGAATGCGTTGAGATATCCTTTCCCAGCATAGGGTAGCCCGGTTGGCGTAGCAGATGGGCCGCCGCTGGTTGTGGTACCAGTGGGAGCGGGTAGATATTTTGGGATGTATTTGATCCCAGTAGCAGGGCAGCTTGATTTGCTTCCATCGGGAGGGGCGGAGACAAAGTCGCCTGTCTGCACAGAGCCCCGCACCTCATAATGATACTGAGTTGAGTTAGTAGAGTAAAATACATGTTTTCGGTGTGTATTAAGCATGGAATGTCTTTTTAGAGGGGTGAGGGTTTACAGGTTTTCTCACTACAAACCCTGCTCCACTTCCTACTACAAAAACGCTTATTTGTCAGGAGAACTTCGACTTACCCAGATCTCTGTGAGAGCACCGCCACTGCATGAAACTGTTACCGGGAATCCATGTGCTGAAGCCAGGGCTGCATTGATTTCAGCAGCCGTATAAGTGGCGGTTGTGGATGGGATGATGTTGGCTTTGGCAAGGGCCTAATGAGGTTAGGCTTGGATGGTAGGATGGTAAGATGCTGGTAGAGGAAGTGAACATACAGAGTAACTATCCAGTCCTTTGAAAAGTCTTACAGCGATTTCGAAGTAATCCACTACCTCTGCTTGTCCAGTATAGCCTAAAACACCAATAAATTAGCTACTTACTTTCCCTCAACCAAAAGAAGTTCCAATCCGTAAAAGCTTGACTCAATGAAGTATTTTGAAAGGGATAATTACCATTATAGCAGCTAGGCTCCAGGGTGCTAATGCAAGTTCCATGCTTATCCCACTCATGCTCCCAGAAGCTCTCATCGTTTCCTTGATAGTCCTTCCAATATGTACTCATATATGTCAGCAACTCGCTTTTGCCATACGATTGCAAAATGGCAGTAATGTTCGAATACTCTCGCGAGGCATCACAGTTTGCATCGTAAGTGCCATCACAATGATCAGGCCAGAGACCATGAAGAGTCCAGGAGTCACTTGGTCCTAGGAATCATTAAAACCTGCATGATATCTCCAGGGAAGAAGTGGCCTACCCGTGCTGGGAGAAGTATCCCAAAATTGAGTCAGGAGAAGCTGTCCACCAGGAGCATTGAAACAGCACAAATCTTCCACAACTGTGGTGTTCTGACAGCTTAATTGCGGATTCGAACAGCTCTTGGGGGTGGGGAAGCCAGTGCTCGTTGGAGCCGATGTAGATACCAAAGTGCTGCTTGAGCTCGTTGGGGCCAATGTAGATACCAAAGTGCTGCTTGAGCTCGTTGGAGCCGATGTAGATACCAAAGTGCTGCTTGAAGTTGCAGTGGTAAAGGTTGACGGAACGCTTGTGCTCGAGGCAACACAGCTACAAGCACTGCTAACTCTGCTTGCAATATCTCCTGCGCATGCTGTAACCGCAAAAGAAGGGACTGTATCGGTTAGTAAATATAAACGGATTTTGCTAGAATAGGATGCCACGATAGTGGACATCTGTGGTAAGACAGAGTCCTCATCAACAAAGCCTAGACAGAAAGAAAAACACATACTCGCAGTTGTTGCTGTAACGATGGCAGTCGTAAAAGTCCCACAAAACTGTTGTGCGGCCTCTAATCGAGCTGGATTTCTTAAAGCACGAAGACAATTATCAGCATTGCAGCTTGCTGTCACCGCACTGGCCGACAACAACAGCTGGGCCACAACCGATAAGAACGATGGCATCTTGATGGACTTGTAGCTTGAGATATTAGCTAAGCTATTGATCAAACAATTTTCAGCCTGATATTTTCAAAAGGGAATATTTCCAGCCAGGGGATATCTATTTTATACATGTCCTATTTGATCCTTCTAATGGTCGACTGCCAGGCCAATGCGGTGCGACTCCAGACTAGTCAGGCACGTTGCATGCTAATCTACTGCCATGATGTGCCTATGGATGCTTCAATTGGTAGTAATCCAAGAAATGGAAAAATAGAAGATTGGGGGAATTGGTTCAAATAGGCAGGTGAGACGGGATATGAGATCGTGTAAATTCCCCGGAAGCTGTGTAATCCTATCACAGGTTGTTATACGCCTCATGGTTTCGGCCCACGCCGAGTCCATGAAGCACACGTGCAACGCCAGTACCATTTAGGCGGGACATACGGACTACTAGAAGATACGTAAGTCACAACGCACAGAAGTCATAGGTCTATTGTCTATTATTCTTTGCTGGAATCTGATCTATTGAATTTATGAGGAGCTAGACGTTCTTAAGGAGAGGGGTGACGAGGGGCATTTGACAATTATTAGGTGGGTTCGTTCGTAAGGTTTAATAGGGCGACTTATTATTCAATTTTTTATTTTTAAAAAAATGGATTAAAGTTCTAGAGTGTTAAAGTGTTAAAGTGTTAAAGTGTTAAAGCCTTCCTTCGTAATGATGCACTATGACTTCCCAATATTTCTGATTTGTAGAAGTCGTCTATTTGATCAGAACATGATACTTGATAGAATCCAAGCCAGGCCTGACGATCTTCAAGATACGCAACCTGCACGCACAGATGGTTGGATGTGATGTAACCTACTCTAGCCTATAATGACGATTAACAAACTGCTAGGGAGATGTGACAGGTACAGTAATGCCACTTTCGCCACTGGAGGATCACCACGACTTCAGGGGCACACTCGCTTAATTCCAGGGGCGTGCTCCCCGGTGGAAGATCATCCTTCATGAAGTCGTCAAAGACACCCAGAGCCATGCGAAGAAGTGGGATGTTGGCAGTAATCATACCTGGTCTTTTGAATTCTATGACCTTGATATATTCAAAAGTTCTCAGTCGTAGATGTAGTGCGTCTGCTATAAGACTTCTGACCAGTTACTCTTGAGCTAATGAATACTTGGATTGGATTCGTCCCAATCTCAATACCCTTTCCCCATGAAGAAGTGGACACTATTAATATGGAAGCCAATGATTATTTTGAAGGCATTGCCTCATTAGCCCGCCTTATTCAGGTTTATTGAGATCGCAATGTACTAAGACCTTTATTTACTGAAACGGCGTTGATGATCATCCCATCATTTTGCAACTGAAAAAGTCACGTGTGTGAAGGTTACTCTGGAGAAGCTACCTACTCATTTGCGCAATTTTCGCAACCAGATCTTCCAGTAACCCTTCTCTTCCGAGTCAACTAGAAGCGGCATATCTTGCTTAGAAATATTTCGATAAACCACATCTATTTGTGATTGGTTCGGAGACAAATGTCACGTGATATATTCGAACACCACATAAACGCCTCTCCCAGAATTTGGTGCGTTGTTCCATCACAGCTCACTGAATTCAACACGCTCAAGATGAAAAATCGCGACAAGCAGCTAGATATATTGCCCTCTCACAATGGTTATTATGACCTGGGTTCATATCATCGATCTGTGAGCACCGATAGCGCAATTGCCCAAAAATGGTTTGATCGTGGTCTGATTTGGACGTATGCATTCAACCACGAAGAAGCGGCCGACTGCTTTAAAAAGGCAATCGCTAGTGATACAGATTGCGTCATGGCCTATTGGGGACTGGCCTATGCCCTCGGTCCCAACTATAACAAATCGTGGGATATTTTTGGCGATGACGAACGAACCACGAGCTTGCGAGCAACCCATCTTGCTGCCACACAAGCTAAAGCAAAATATTCCAAAGCTTCTCTAGCTGAACGCGCCCTTATTGATGCCCTCCAGTTTCGCTACCCACAGGAAACTCCTGCTAAGGACTTTTCGGTTTGGAATCTGAGATATGCAAAGGCTATGTAAGTCTTACGCTTTCCAGAGCAAAGCGTCAGTTCAATGAAAGCCACTGGAGCTGATCGCTCTTGAGAGGTTTCAAACGAGCAATTGATATACTCTTTTTATATTTATCAGCTCTTGAGACGTATTTCTTCTTAATTCTTGAATTTTACTGTATCATGCAAACTAACTCCGAAATCGCCACCAACAGGGGATCAGTTTACGAAGACTTTCCAGATGACTTAGACGTCGCTGCGTTATATGTCGACTCATTAATGAGTCTTACACCTTGGAAGCTCTGGGATCTACCGACTGGAAAACCTGCTAAAGGAGCGAGAACCATCGAGGCAAAGAGAGTACTCGAGAGGGCATTATCCACAGAAGCCGGCATTGCCCATCCAGGCTTGTTGCATCTATATATCCATCTCATGGAAATGTCTAGCACTCCAGAGGTTGGCCTTACAATAGCTGATCATCTCCGTGGTCTCGTTCCAGACTCTGGTCACTTGAATCATATGCCTACACACCTCGACATCCAATGTGGAGATTATCGGCGGACAATCGCTTCGAATTCTGATGCAATCAAGGCCGACGAAAAATTCCTTGCACACAAAGGCCCACTAAACTTTTACACTTTGTATCGAATACACAACTACCACTTCTGTATCTACGCTGCAATGTTTTCTGGCCAGTCGAAGATTGCACTACAAACCGTAGCTCAGCTAGAAGCATCATTTTCTGACACTTTACTTTATACCAAGTCCCCACCCATGGCAGACTATCTAGAGTCTTTCAGGGGCATGCGTGTTCATGTACTTGTTCGGTTTGGTCTTTGGCAAGATTTAAAAAATCTAGTGATTCCTCAGAACCCCGAGTTGTATTGCATGACCACAGCATTGGTTCACTACGGGAAGGGCATCGCACTAGCAGCAACTGGAATTGTTAGAGAAGCAAAAGAAGAACGCAGATTGTTCCAGGAAGCTGTAAAAAGAGTTCCAGAGTCTCGCACTATGTTTAACAACACCTGTAGCGACATACTAGTGATTGCAGCGGCAATGCTTGACGGCGAGATTTCGTATCGTGAAGGTGACTTCGGTACCGCATTCGAGAGTTTGAGGCGATCTATTGCCCTTGCAGATAATCTCCATTATGATGAGCCATGGGGCTGGATGCAACCACCACGTCACGCACTTGGCGCACTTCTACTAGAACAAGGACATGTAGAAGAGGCAGCCGCTACTTATAGTGCCGATCTTGGGATGGACGATTCTTTACCACGTGCTCTTCGACACCTCAACAACGTATGGGCTTTGCATGGTTATCATGAATGTTTGGTGAAGCTTGGTCGTGATGCAGAGGCGAAAATTATTGCGCCGCAGTTGAAATTGGCACTTGCTATAGCGGATGTTCCAATTCGTTCTTCTTGTCTATGTAGGCTGTAAACATCTAGTTAATTGGGTACTAGAAGGGCTGGTACTCTTAAAATAACAGAATGTTTGAACCAAAAGAAGCTACCAAGTCCTTGGCGATAATAAAATAGATGTACAGATCTGGATTATTGGGTTAGTGTTGTTATCAAGCACGCGAAGTGACCTACATCTCGCAACAAAGGAACGCAACGTTTAGGATAACTTTGACATCTTTGGCTCTCAGATCTTATCACTGGCTGGATTGATTTTCAAAGCAGAACATGTTCACCAAGGTTGATTTTAGAATTACATCGAGCAGAAAACCTAGGCACGGTGGAGGTATGAGATCTGATGTGAATCGTGCTATTATTATGTACAATCTTATAATTCTACATATTGACTTAAATACAACGGGATGGTACTCCTGGTCTGGAAGGCGAGTCATTGCCACTTCCTGACTCTCTGTCCCTCGTGAAGGAGAAGAAGAGCCTGTGAGCTTCTGACTCTACCCGTGAATGCCAAGAATACGGGAAAAGTTAAATATGGATTGGTAGATCTGACTACCATTTCGTGTGAATTAATTACAAAGAACAGTTCCGACAGAATTTAGAAAAGTCTGCCACATACACCAAATCCGGAGAGAGCTCCTAAATAATAATAGCAGCGATTGCAAGAATCAGGCCTCCGAAAAGAGACTTGTCATTTAAAGGTCTTTGAGGAAGACTACCACCTACTTGGGATGAGGTCTTGGCGGCTCCACCGTTGGAATTGCTGTTTGAGTTTCCATTTGAATTTGCGCCTGATAGTCCTCCCGAGACAGGCGTAGTTTGTGCAGCCCGTTCCGAGCTGACGGTGGCGGCGGTATCATCTGATGTAGCGGTGGGTGCTACAGCGGTGTTGCTCCGAGTTCGGGAACGTGTGGTGACGGCATCATCATCTACAGAAGTAGTATCATCGTCTCCTCCGGAACCAGCTGCAGAAGTAATAGCGGCATTGCCTGTCCGGGTGGCACTGGCAGACCGGAAGGTGGTTGTGGCTGGCGAAATATCGAAGTTTGTGATTGTACCACCACCGCCAGAACAAACTTCTCCGATCTCACAACAACCATTTTCTATACAGCGGTTTCCGGCTCGACAATAGGTGGAACTGTCATCATTACAACAAACTGCGCCAATGGGCATACAGCTACAGAATATTATTAGAAGCAGACTTAATCAGTAATAGAAGAATGCTCACCTGTCTTCGCAAACTTCTCTGGACACACCGCATGTGGCCGAATTTTGACGTATGAATAATCCTGTGGAATCACCCAATAGATTCCGTGGGGAGGCTGCTGAAAAGACTGCTAGAGGAGCCAGCGCAACTGCGAGTAGAAGTTGTCTGAACATGTTGAAGATTGTATAACTTTGATATAATGAATTCTGGGATGATTCGAACTTGATAGGGACAGGCTATTCGGTGTCTAGGAAGTTGAGAGATGTAGAAATGACAACAACAAAAGGGAAACCTGGGGAGTACTTAAGATGTTCAGTCACTAAAGTCCGGGTGCAAGTATCCACTCACTAAGAGGGGGCAGACTGAAAGGCTTACTTCAGTTCTAACAAGCAGGCCCAATTACATAGTACAAGTGGCCAGTTGAATCCACATATCTGGGCTGTCCTTGATCCAGTTGCAATATCCAAAAGAATGGAACTTGGGATTTGGCCTGCTCTCGTGCTTCTATCAACAGATCTTACTGGCGCTTTTGTGAATCCCTTCCATGTCCTTGTCTTCCCTCCCGTCTTCATGTCTCTGGCAGCCTTACCTAGCTCCAGTTAAGGTTGAGTGAACCTTGTGCAGTATGCATGTTCTATGCCAAAAACAAAATCAAGCTGAAGATCGCTCAGCCGCATCTTCCCCTTTCCAATTTAAAGATGTTAACACTCAACACTGTCGAATCATTTGGCCGCTAAATAGTGGGATCTGCACTAAAGGAGAAATCTGCTCTGAAATCTAACCGAGACTTGGGGTTGATCGGGAAGGAGTGTAAAATGGCGGGGGAATAGGGCTCCGGGAAAAGTTTAACCCCCAACGTTCGTTCATGATGTTATGTTTTTGATGTCTAAGTTGAACCTGACGAATGGAAGACGTCTCGCATTGTAAAGCACCACCAACAAGAAAATTTAGCACCGGAAATAAGTTTAGGCACGGGTATACACACCTCAGGAAGCTAGGTAAGAAGATAACCAAAAGGAAATATGTAATGACACCTGAAACAGCCAAATTTCTCTGCCGTCAATCTCAGCTAATGAAAGCGGTTGGGGGCAGCTTGGCGATTCAGATCCACTCATTTGCATTTCACTATAATACATCACTATTTCACTATAATACATCACTATTTCACTATAATACATCACTATTTCACTATAATACATCACTATTTCACTATAATACATCATTACAGGAAACTAATTGTAGCCATTCATACTGTACCTAGATTTGCATCTTATTTGTCGAGTCATACTTGTGGTCATCGTCAACACCTTTGAGTTTTATGTAATTAATGCTCGGAAAATTACTTGATGATTCGGCTAATAATATTTCGAGCGTTGATGGCAAGTTGACGACGATCGCCCCCCCTGCCGAGACTGCTGTACTTCTACTCGGTGGACAGACGAAACTATTTTGCCGATCATGGAATTGATCGTGCGGTGGTGACCTGGCAAAAGAGAGCTGCTGGGAATTGGGGTCCAACAATCTTCACTGCCACAATACGAAAAAATCCACTTCCTTTCTCCAACCTTAAGCAAAAGACTGAGTCATGAAACGCTAATGTTCAAAATTAAAACACTAACTTCGAGGCAAGACAAGCCTTGCTTGGAAAGCTGGCTCCCATTAACTCTCCAACCTGCTAGATGATCATGATAGTTAGTCGGGGATATCCTGAGAGGTAGAGTGGTACAGAACGACGAGGGTATCGTCTCCTGTAAACGCCACTTATTGTTTTTCAACTGGTTGAAATCAACTTACTCATATCACCATATAAAACCTGGTCCACAGAATCGACAGTCACAGGAAGCGTTATATTGATAGTTGTGTTGTGTTCATCATAAGAACTAGAAATACCTACCATCATCTTCCCATCTAAGATCCAGGCACTTACGTCGAGATCTGGGCCCTCAACGACCAATCTTTTTATTGCATTGGTGCCAAAAATGTAATCTCGTCCTGGGAATGTTTGGAATATATTACCAAATTTCCCACTTTGGACGTTAATGTCGTCTGTGCTAGGATAGAGCCAATATGTGAGACCTTTAGCATCATGGTTAATGGACAACATCACTTTCCATATTAGTATTGGTATATGAGCGTTTTGGGTGAAGCGTGTGGAAGCAGCTTACTCATATTGACTACTTCTGCTGTGGTTGGAATCCTGGGCCAATAATCTTGCTCCCCAAAAGTCTGGACAACTGCCCATGTCGGCTTGCGGTACTGATTCTCGAGATTTTCCTGATAATCTTGAATGAAATCAAGACGCATGGCGACATCTTCTAACTCTCCAACACAGTTATCACAACCGCAATCTCCATAAGTGGTGTTGCACGGCGTATTCCACTACGAGAGGTACATAGTCAGCGAACGTAAACATTGTAGCCTTTGGTATTTACATACGGGAATAGACCAGGTAGCATTTATGGCTACTGGATAAGCATCTTCGAAAATGATGTCTCCTCCAGATGCATATTCCTTGTAGTGGAAATTCTGGCAATTCAACACAAGAGACACCGGGTGATATGGATCCAGCTTTCTAATCTGATCATATGCAAGCTTGGTGGCATCCAGTGGATGAACCCAACCATCTGGTTCGTCAGCTGTATACCACATCAACAGAGTCGTACGGTTTTTCCACATTTCTACCTGGTCGTTGATACGGGTCGAATTTTGGTACGCGAATCGTAGATCATATACATTGAAAAGATTCACCTCATCCATGTGATCCCAGTAAATCCTCAGCTCATCAATTGGATAAGCTTGATCGGGTCGTCCTCCATCAGGGACTATGTTTATGTTGTTAAAGCCCTGAGCCATATATGCGTCCAAATTCTCGAAGCTTATATTAGAAGGTGTGACATGACCACCATCAGCGTATCCACCATTAGGGAAAATTGGATACCAACCATTCCAGTTATTCTCTGCATTCTGTACATATAGCCCGCCATAGATATTGTCAATTTTGACGGCGCTACCATAGGAGCGTGAAGGCAATACGAATATCTCCGTAGATGCAGAATAAACCCGGGCTCCATTTCCATACACCCCACTAAGGAGAATCTGATATGGTTCGTGTCGAGGTTCGAAGTCTGTCAACGAAAACTCAACAATATTCTTCGTAGAGTTGATGGGGATTGAAGCGGAGACGATCTTCTTTTCTTCATTAAGTATTTCAAATTTTAGAGGTGAGGCCTCTGGCATGAGCTTGTCCGACAAATTGCTAACGACTTGGTCGTAGGGCTCGCCAAATACATATGATATTGATGCATCAATAACAAAACTGCCAGTAATATCGGTCTCTAAGAAGATTGAGTACCGAGGCTTGATAGTGATATATAACAATTGGGACGCTTGTGGTGTGGGGAATTGGAACTGGCCGCCAGGATCGAGCGAGGGGGAACTACTGAGCATTAACGTCCTATTCTAGATTTGCAAAATCAAAGAACCCAATCTATTCTTACCTACTCATATAGGGCTTCCCGCACCATGTTGGAATTTCTGGAGGAGCACTGATAGCAAGGACATTCTGAAGTGTAAAAGCAGAAAAGAGAGCCGTCATCGTTACCCAACCCCTCATTTCGTCACTTCAATGCCGTTACGTTTCAAAGCATCAGAATTTTTCCCGCTGGGAAATGCACCTACTAAGAATCAAAGAAACATTCAGAAGATTTCCCTAATTTAGGTGTTGATTTTGAGTATCGTCACCTTCCGTTTGTGGTTGGAGGGAGATTGGTAGGTCACGTGCTATCGAATGGTGGCGTAACGTTACGGCATCATAGTTGCTAATCGGCAGTTAAGTTCACTGGAGCCAAGGCCATTCTAAACTTCTATGAATGTCCTGAGCTTGAATAGTTGTGGATATTTCATAGAGAAGTGCAGAACTGTGGATTGTTACCCAGGGAATTGAAATAGCTATGTAGAGGACCGCTATGATCAGGACAAAATCGCCCAAGTTCAGCTAAGCTTCAACTATACTTAGATTCGCAAGCAAAATATTAGAGCTGGCATAACTAAGATGCTCAATACCTTTTCTACGCAATTAATAGGAACTAGGTCAATCAATGGGGACGATATCCGCCTCGTAAGACACAATGTGCTCTAGTTTTTGTCTCTATACAGTTTCCAACAAGCAAAAAACTCGAGAGGTTTCTTTTACTTTATATTACAGGTAAAAACGACTGTGAAGCACTTAGCCAGTAATTACAAAGCTGACTAAAGCTCTTGCTGGCACTGATCCTGTGACAGTCCCATCAGCTGCAATGCTTGCCGTGACAGAATCCATGTCGTGGGTGTTGTCTGTCAACCAAGACGAGACCGCTGTGCCTTTGACACCCTTCACACTCAAGCTCATGGCTGACGTCCCTGAATTGATAATCTGTATAACGATGCTTCCATCCAGATTCTTGAAAGCTGTGCTTTTCAGGTTGCCACTCCCAGTTGACGAGATTCTGACTGCCCCCGGTCTCACATATCGACTGAACTGTGCGAAAGCCCACAAGCGCTTTGAGACAGTGACTGATTGGCCGTCTACTAGAATCAGCTTTTCGTTGTTGTTATTGTTGGTGGCACGGTCTTGAGTTCCAATCCAGAATAAGTACGCGCTACAATTTCCGGTTGTTAGAGCATTGTAAATGTTGTTAGCCCAGGTCATTCCGTCACCAGCGCCTCCGTTACTATACCAAGCTGTTGACCAGCCCCCATTTAAGTCGGAATATTCGGTTTGCCACACTTTAAGATTGGTGTTCACGGCGCCGGAGATTCGAGACGTGTATTCATGAGTAGTGATGAAGCCTAAGGAGTTTATTGTGCCAGAAGATTTCAGTTGAGACACAACTTGGTTGGTCATCGACCAGCCTGTTGATTCGCAACACCCAACAATGACCGAGAGATTAGCTGCTTTGAGGGTTGTCTGTAGGATGGTTGTAAATTCCCCCGCCTCAGCCCCATTTGACAACATGGATGCGTAGCTTGTGCTAGAAAAATATCAGAAATGTTCAATAGTCGAAGTTTTAGGCTTCTTACCTCAAATCCGGCTCATTCAAATGTCCAATGTGTGTGATAGGTACGCCAGCTTCAGCATAAAACTTTACGTACTGCACCAAATAATTTGCAAATGCCTGGCGCCAGTCACCACTCGAACAGCTGTGGCCCTTTAAACCGCACAAATATCCCCCATTCGCATCATTGTTATTCGTTTTCATGAAGCCTGGGGCACTCCAAGCATCGGCATAGATTGTCTTTACACCATATGCTACTGCCTGCTGCGAAATGAAGAGCTGTCCACTGTCTTTACCATCCCACGCATATTTTGGCGTTGCACCTGGGGATCCGGGGCTTGCTGGTAAGATGGAGTTCATCCAATCATTGTTTGAATTTTGCGAGGAGCCGATGCCATTGCGTAAAATCGAAAAGCCAGCTCCAGTGGTAGTATTAAAAAGCAGGTCCAGGACATACTTCTGCTTTTCTGCTGCGAGATTGACCACTAGATTTGCCCTTTGGAATGCTTCCGAGATGCCAAAGCCATCAATTGTTTGGTAGGTCTTACTTGGATCAACAGTAACTGTAGATCTTTGTATTAGCATTTGTCTAATCAGTAGGCAATAAATTTCTCTAAAAATAAAAAAAATAAACGAAAAAAGCATACTTGTGGTTGCAGCCTGTCGTACTGCCACAGCCGGGTTGGCTACTGCGGCCAAAATACCAGGTAGTGACACCACAAGAAGGTTTGTAACAAGATGCATCCTTCCACTCTCTTCTTTAAAGCGAGTTAAATATCATCACACCCACTAAAGTAACCAACAACTTTCTATATAAACACTCACTGTGATACGTTTATCCGCTCTCGTACGCGCCCAGCCTAGAACTTTACCCGAGGGGAGATAGATATTAGGCGGATGAGGCAGCCAAAAGCCGTGACTCCGCTACGCCGGATTATCCATCAATCAGGGGTCCACAAAATATATGAAATGCACTCAAAATAGCCCACCAAGAATTGCTAAACCATCAACGAGAGTCAAGAGCTTCATTTGGGTTGACCACGAATATCTTGGGAACGGCTATTAGTGAACAAAAGACAACCCCGCCCCCTTTTTAAGCGAGGAAAGAACGCCACCATCTTTTTATTATGTACCCTCTTTGAGGCACTAGGGTTGTAAATGAATTCTGAGACTACAGACTATAGAAAGAAGATGGAACCTTCGCTTTCATCCAAAGCTTCATATTTAGTAAAGCTCACATGCCTGACCATACTACCATTTCATCACAACACCCTACCGAAGCTCTCCCTGGCTAATTCGTGCAGCGCAAGCAATAACTCATGATCTTCGGCATTCAAACTCATCAAATCCACCTCAGCCTCTTTATCTAAAGAAGGAAAGCTATTTGTTCAACCGTCAGCATTAACGTCAAAAAATGAAATAAACGCTGGAATTGAATTAATGGATAAACGTACTACTCGGCATCGATACCACAAGTTGAACCTGGATTGGGGAGAATTCCATGATGGAAATACTGTCGCACATGCTTCACAGTACAAAGGGAAGGCATACTGAGAGCGCAATGACCTGGATTTTAAGCTGGGTTAGTATCAGACAAGATGTCCACCTGAGGAATAAAATACCATAAGCTTTCTGCTCAACAAAACCAGATCCCTCAAAGCTATTGTGTGCATGTTGGGCAGCGGCCAGCGGGCAAACCGGACTGGAAAAACAATTAAAACTGATACAGGCCCTGACATAATGGGGTCTAAATAAATCTTACTCAAATGTAGTTGATAGCACGAGGATTGGATTGGCAGTTCTTATTTGAGGAAACTCCGGATAGGTTTGCGGATGATGATTATGAGTAGTTGGGATCGACCATGAGGATAGAGCATATACTTCTGATCCTACGTATCTCGATAGCAGTTTGGAATTTTGTGGCTGTGAAAGTAACCAATCTTTGATCCCCTTGACCCGAACAATTAGTTTTTAACAACTGTGTAGTGTGTTAGACAAGGAAGAATCAAGGAAGTCAAAGAGCTATCTTGAGAGCTTGTAAATCTCCCCACAAAACAACTCTTAGATAGCTCTCATACTTCTAGGCTTCCATATGAAAATCGGATTTCTTTTCCAATTATAATGTACTTACCTTAATACCATGAGCGGGAGCGTTGGGCTAAGAAAGTTTGCAGTCAGCAGCCATTAGCAATTCTAACTAACCAAATGATCAAAACATGGTAATAAGATAAAATTTAGATCTGAAGTACTCCCTGAGACTTACACCACTCAGCCAGGCGTCATTTGCGACAACAGATGGCCCAGTCTCGTCCTTCAACTATATATAATGTTAGCACTATAACTTACGGAAAGTACAGGAATTCTCTTACAATTTCGGCAATCCATAATTCGGACCATTTAGTGTAGGCAGGGATCGGATTACCGTTCAAGAGATCGGATAGATCTTTTGCTAAGATGGGCCACCGAGTCGGAGCATATAAAGCGGGGAAAATCCCTATTGTAGATTAGCCACCCAGCGAACCTTTCAGTGAATCATTCCTGGCATCCAGTTACATAAATAAGCATATTAGTATACGGATTGTATAATTCAGGACCCCAACTCTCCTTTTGTCAACCACTTCACGTGATACACTCTAGCCAACAAATCACATGCTCGTTCTCTATCATTTATACAAGTTTAAAAACAATGGGAAGACTTTCTCGACATTTCATACAACTTGACATAATGAGAGGTGCAGTTTTAGGGGTTGCGTTAGCGCTGTACATACCATTTGTGACTACACTTCTTCGGCTAACGGATCCGAAACTGGTATGGTTCAAGTAAACAGGAATCGGATTTTCCTCTAGAGTTTGGAGGAACTCATCAACATAGCTCTGTAGTTCATCGCTAGTTCGGAAGGACTGTCCGTTGACCGAGTTGAGAGGGCAGTTATCCTTGGCCTTGAAGCATTCCTTGATAAAACCGAAAAAGACATCGTCCGTACTACTCAGTTCACCATCGATACCAAAGGCATTATACCACAAATCTTGGTCGCTCACGCCATCGATAACTAGCCGTTTGACACGATCGGGAAACATTTGAGCATACGTTTGGCCTAACGTTGTTCCATCTATAGTACATTAGTAAGTCAAGGATGGATTTAATGAATAGCTTACAAGAGAATCCGTAATAATACATGTCATCCTGTCCTATGGCATCAAGAATGTGGTTCACTGTCAAGTTGGTTAGCATGCTGGCTTCATTTGTGATAACAAATAAGAGTCCGAGAATCATCTTAAGAGCTGAGATAACGAGCAATAGTTATTTGGTATCATCCTTATTGTCTTTCCAATGTTAAAGCTCTCAATGCAAGCCCCGACGAACTCGAAAAAGGGAAAACCGAACGTACTGTCAGCAGCGGTCTGAGGTGTATTAAGGTAGGCTCCGAGGTCTCCCAATGACTCATTACAAGCTTTTGCATTGTTTTCAGCAGCAGTAAACATTTCGCCTGCTTGGCAGTCAATCTCCCCAAATTGTATAGAGAATTTCTCCTTTCTTTGTTGAGGAGCGAAACAAATTGCCTGGGGAATCGAGCCATTCACCCCACGGGGATCGAAACCAAGAAGATGAAAGTTTTCGCCGATTATTTTATTAAGTTCGTCGCCCGTTCGGTAAAGGAAACCAACTCCACTTCCTGTGCTGTGTTAGATGTGAAAAGCAAGCTACAATTTTTAATGTAAACAGAACGTATAAAATAAATTCTAAGATGACCCAACGTCTCTACAGAAACTGAGAGCATTCCGCTTCTATTAAGCTAAGATCAATTCCATACATCAAAGGAGTGGCTGAAAATTGAAAGCAAGTTTGTCTTTCAGATCTAGCAGATATACATATTCTTTGCAGGATGCCAATAATTCACCACATGAACGTCAGCTGCGTCTTTCTTTAACCTAGATAGCATATCATGACCAGAGAGAGTGAAAGCAGTCTACCATTCTGACAACTTACCCCCGGGCCCTCCAGGATTCAGGAGGATTGTCCTATTTCCATTCGCAGTAGCGTTCTTACCAAGCATTCGAATTAGAGGAATAGAAAAGGTTTCTTCTTCAGTCGCCGAAAGTTAGCAGAAGTTTCTAATTAGCATTACTCCAGTCTTTGGAATAGGCGGACTTTTGCAATAATGTCAAGACTAGCAATTTAACATGTTTATATCTCAGAGCTTTTAACACAATAGATCATTTGGTAGAGCCTAATTATCCCCTAGAAACAATACGTACCTGACGAAGATCTGTTAAAATGGTTTGCTGGTACATCAATTCTTGCACATTCGAGCTTATGGTCGTTTAAAGTCCCGCAATCCTTCCATTTAGCAAGCTTCGATTGGTTGTCGTGGTTGTCGGGGTATTGATCATGAAGTAGCTGCTGAGCGCCGAATGCATTGGCAAAAATTGGTGTAAATGCTAGCGAAAGCAATACGAAGCACCTCATCTTGGGGTTCTCGAGCGGAAACGGAATAGCAGAAATTCAAAGGAAAAGGGCAAAGTAAATGCTATACAAATTTCCAGATACTGTTTCAGCTGCGAGGGGAAGTACAGGAAGCAACTCAGTTGCTGCGCCGCAGGAGACGAATGCAGTTGCGTCATGAGCCAGGCAGCAGAATTGGACGATCTGATTGAGCCAGTCGGGGCCAATACAACAAGAATCAATTCAACAGAAACCGTTAGACTATCTTCCACTTGTGTTAGTAAGGTATAGATAGATATTGAGATGGAAAATGGGGATACATACAAAGCCTTAGTAGCGCTCGGTTCGGGGACCCTTCTCACTGAGTTGTGGGTGCACTAGGGAACCGAAAAGAAAGAAGAAAAGAGAAAAGGAGGAAGATATGGGGAAATAGAGAAGCAGGAGCAATAGAAGCAACAAAGGAGCGAGTTGAGCACTAAGCGCAATTGATTTATTGATAAGTACTATAAAAAAAGATGTGTGGAAAGGAGAGTTTCTAATCGTGCTTGCAAACCCCTCTCCCGTAACGCACCAAAACTCCCCTGAAGTCTACACCAATACATACCTTCGTGAACAAACTTTCACCACACTTCGTTGAGGGTTGCTCGATTGTTTTCAGCTTGTGTCCTAAAATTACCATTGAGTGCTTCTTCACTCATATAAAGTCTTTATCGAAATGATTTATATCTTTTTGCAAACGTAGTTTTTGGATGCCTCCCTCAAATGGTTTGGCTTTCAATTGTATTGTCCACCGCTAGAGCGCATACGGTTCCAAAGCCCACTCTTTGCAACGTCTCCTGCCATCGGAGCAGGCATAAAGTGTTTTATGAAGATTCCGTGGTTGTCGACATAGTTGTTTCAAACTTGGGAAATTGCTGTGCTTCTGAATCATTGTATTGCACCGTCCACGCTCCTCATAGCCTCCATTTGCAAGCTTGAGCTGTCGCTTCATACATTACGTGTATCATGACCCTCCCCTTACAAGATACAGTGATAGTGATCACAGGAGCCTCAAGTGGCATAGGACTAGCAACCAGCATTAAACTTGCTGCTTTGGGTGCGAATCTTGCCTTGTGTGACATCAACCTCCCTGGGTTGCTAAGTACGCTTCCGCTCCTTACACCGCGCTACCACACCATCTCCATCTGTGACGTGCGATCTACCGACTCCGTATCCAAGTTCATATCCAGCGTCCTACGCACTCACGGTCACATCACTCATGTGTTCAACTGCGCGGGTGTAAATCCTACCGCAGTTCCCACCGCTTCCATCACAGATACTTATTTCGATACTCTCATTGATACCAATTTAAAGGGCACTTTCAATATAACAAGAGCATCGATTCCGCACCTTGGGCGTGGGTCTGCGTTTGTCAATGTGTCGAGCGTTGCTGGTGTGAGGCCTCTCAGCGAGATGGCCGTTTACTGTGCGAGCAAATATGCTGTGATTGGCTTTTCGCAGTGTTTAGCGCTGGAACTGGGACCGAAAGGGATTCGAACCAACGTTGTGGCGCCCGGATACATTCACACTCCAACCAGTGCGGGAGTTCTCGCAGGTCCGGAGGCACTTGCTGAGTATGCTAATGGTGTGAGCTTGGGGAGGATTGGGACGGCCGAAGAGGTTGCTGATGTAGTTGCGTTTTTGTTCAGTGACGAGAGCCGTTATATGAACGGGAGTGTAGTGGAAGTTAATGGTGGTATAAAATAGACTTAAGGAAGATCAGAGCTGACTTATCTTCTAATTTGTTATGAAAGATGATCACTGAACCACTCTTGTTTCGGATATTAAATACTTGTTAAATGAAACAGAAGCAAAGCGAAGATCGAGTTGTTTTATATTGATTAACTGTCTAGCTGAAAACTTACAGATCTGAATGAAATAGGGCAATATCCTCAGTATTTACGACATTCGAAAAAGAAAGAGAAAGAGGAAAAACAGTCTTGCTTTTAAGAATCTTCGAATCGCATTCAGCCCTATCTATTCCAAATAGACTCGTCTCCAATAAAATTACATATCCACTCTCCAAAGCCACTTCTCGAACTCTTCATTATCTAACCCAGTGGGCACATCTCCAACAGCAGTCTCCCAATCCTTGGTCTCCCCAAAATTCTTCTGCGTAGCTGGCTTCGAAATGTAAGGCTGAACTTCTTCCACATTAGCACTGTCCGGACCTTCGCTCAAAATCTTCAAGTCCACATAACGTCGAGCACACTCGCTAGCTCTTGCTTGGTCACCATGCATGATCACAACTTGGAACGCATCCCAATACAAGTTCGCCAGCCGATCATCATCAATACCCTCCTCTCGGTATATCCCCAGTAGGTTACGAGCGTTAGCCAAAATCTTCTTAGGCGAGTAACGTGCGGAATCCCAGTTTCCAATAGTGTTATCAAGCGTTTTAGCTCGTAGTATGCGTGCGTCACTGGCTTTAAGTTCCCGAGCTGGTAGTGAGCATAGATCACATTTGCAGCGAAATTGAAAGTTCTGAAGCAATGATTCTTGGCGTTCTTTTGATGCACCGCCATCTAGGTAAGAAAGTGTGATTTCTTCGCCAGCAGATATATTGCGTAAAGCATAGACAGTTTGCTGTTTTAAGTTTTTGTTCCAGCTATGTTTTGCGTTGGGGCGACAGCTGTGATTCAACCGAGCAATATTGAGAAACACGCCGCCGACTTCAGAATTTGGACCTAGCGGGTAACCGTTCGAGCGGATTATGTTACTGAGAATGCTCTTCTCACCGGGAAAATTGTTGTGCAGCGACAAGTAAGCACGCTGAGAGTCTTTATCCTTAGTTCGCAAGTTACGGGCAATGTCCTTTTCGACGGTCTCCATGGAGGTTATGCAGTCTGTGGTAATGATCGGGGATTCGCTTAGAATGAGCGTGCCAGGGGGAATGTTTTTTGTAGCAAATAGTGCTTTGCCTTTTCCTGGAATAGTGTCAAGCCGCCATAATGTATTTTCAAACTTGATGTCTTTCGGGGTATCTTGTATTGCAGGAGTGGGGCTGCTTGAGTGAGCGGTCGCAGATGGTCCCATATTGACTTCTGATGCTCGAAAAAGCCAAAATTTGTTTTGAAAAGAGTTTTTGGGATGTGAGAAATAGAGTCTTTATCTTCAAGTGATCGGTTTGCTTTGGAATGAGCCATCTTCAGGGTTTTTGGTACAGTTAAAATTTCGTGTCCTTCACTAAACCAAAAACGGCAAAATAATCGAAGGGGGTGGTTGAGCTGACGTGCCATATGTCATTGAAATAATCGTATTGGTCAAAATCCATACATCTTTCGCATATTTCAAGCAGAAACAAAGTTCAATTTACTTATACCGTATACTTTTCGTCAAACCTGCCACCATCAAGCAATTACAAAAGCTCAGTCTGTTTTTCAATCATGTTTCGGTGGTTTTTGGTAGTTGTTTATTTCGGACATTGCTCCGGTCCAATGATAATCCTACCCGATTATTTTTGAGCTTTACTCAAACCTCGGCCAAGAGGAAGCGATAATTTCCCAAGAGCCAAAATTAACAAAAGAAATGCAGCCTATCTAATCACAAAACATATAAGACTAGACCCGAAAAGCCAATGTTCGTATGGCTGAGATTCCTTGCACTACGAAGGATATCGTGCAAAATACGATGGCGTGACTGCTTGCAGAGTAAACTTAACGCCAATACCAATGCCAAAAACAACCAAGACTCAAGAAAAAGCTCCCAAAAGCAACCCCTCGGAAATATTCAATTTTATTTTATTTCAATTGATCAAGAACGCACTAGGAGCTCGACGAATTATGACAAGGGATATGATAATCACGTGATGACGATGGGAATTATTCTCTTGTCGATTTGTTCAGCAGCTACCTGTGTCCAGAGAACTTCTCACTGCCTGCCGGGTGATTCTCTTTCGGATAGGTACACTCTCGATCCCTAGATATGCGAAGTGCTTTGGACCTGGGAGTAATTCTTGAATATGGTAAAGTAGGAAGAGGATTTTTCTGGTTTACACTTTCGCCTAATTCGCTCTGATGGTACCAAACCACGCTAGGAAACGGTCAACCATGCCGGGGGTGGTTTCATTTTGACTCATTTGCCTCTTTTTGCTTCTTTAATATCAGAATAATTCCTTCTCTCTTACAAGTATACATAATAGAACTGATCGAGGTACTGAGCAATAACAAAAGTTTTCTCCTACCCCACTCTCAGAATGACTTCTGCATACACACCAGAACAACTCGTAGAGTATGAAGATCATATAATACTGCCTGCTCGATTTCGCAGCTCACAATCGCCCTCCTTGAATATTGAATACCTAACTGCACTTCACGTTCATCAAATCACAGCGGTCCCATATGAGAACCTGTTACTCCATTACTCAACTCATTATTCAGTCTCACTCGAGTATGTAAATTTGATCAACTTCATCTAATGGCAATAAAAAGGACCAAGTTCTCCATATTCTAAGTTCTATCCAGATTTAACTAACTCAAATTGACTGACTAAACTTATCACTCAGTCCCCAAGCTCTCTTCCGCAAAATCGTCACAGATAAGCGTGGCCGAGGTGGTTATTGCATGGAAAATAGCATCTTCTTCAATCACATTCTCAAAGGTCTTGGTTTTGATGTGTATACTGTCGGAGTCAGAATTCGTCCACGCATTGGAGGTGTACCAGCGGGTAATTACATTGGCTGGTACTTCATTTTCCCCATAATCTTTTAAGCAGACTGCAAAGTAGACCACTGAAAGATCATAGGGTCCATATTGTGAACATCGTCACTCTCCCCGACGGCTCTAAGTATTCGGTGGACGTTGCTTTTGGCGGCGACGGGGCTACGTTACCGCTGGTGAGTTTTATTTGCCTGACGGGTTTTGCTCTGTGAGATTAATATCTTATGATGCTAATGACGGAGCAGCCCCTTGTTTCTGGCCAAGTCAATACCAATCTTGGTAGCCAACAGATCCGGCTGATACACGACAATATTCCCCCCCAGACCACGAACCTCAGCACCAAATACTGGATATATCAATACCGTAATGGAATAGACAGCGATTGGAATTCATTCTATGCGTTCTCTGAGGAATTCGAGTTTTTCCCGAATGATTATGAGGTTATGAATTGCTATACCAGTACCAGCCAAAGGGAGACGTGAGTAGTTTCCCCTTTAAGATAGCTTTGCTGACCATTCATATTCCGCCACAACAAGACTTGAGATATGGAAAGGATTTTCTGACATATTTTAGAAATTTTCAAACTAGAACAGTGCTGATTGTAAAATTCCTTAGGGAAGGCGAGTTAGTGGTCGGTAAGATGATGTTGGTCAACGGGGAAGTGAAGCGGAATATGGGAGGTCGAACCGAAACGGTGATGATTTGCAGGACAGAGTGTGATAGAATCCAGGCACTTCAGGAACATTTTGGGATAACCTTAACGCTAAATGAGAAGGAAGGGGTCAGGGGAAGAAATGTCGACCTGGATGTTTAAGTCTTTAGGGTTTCCAAACTTTTGGCTCTAGAGATCATAGATAGGAGTGTATTGAAAGTAAGCTTGTATTACCCCGATAAGCTATCAATCCTTTCAAGGTTGCAAACACTTTTTTAAAAACATTGATTATCAGTCTGGAGGGCACAAAATATAAATCCAACCGAGCTTCCAAGTGATCTGCCACGGGCCGTTCACGGTCGTCCCTTGACAAAGTTACAGATTTAATTCCCGCAATGTTACTTCTCAAACTCTTTAATAAAACTCACACAAGTCATATAAAATAATTGGTGCCGGAGCCAGAAATATTAACTACTCCAGGATAGCGATCAGCGATCAGCGACCCTGAAAAAGATGATACATGAAATTGATTTTGATCCTCCCTCCAGCAGACTCTATCCTTGAAACATATATAAAATTATATGAGGCATATGTGTTTTCCTAAACTTCCTTTTTATTTATTTACACTAGCTTGGATAATAAAACGCGTGTGTGTAATGATTTGCTCTGAAGTGAAGTATTGCATATCTCGCTTGATTTGTTTACCAACAACCATTCTTAGTTCTTCTTTCACTTCATGTGGAAGCTAATTAGAATTGTTGAAAGATGTCTGAACTGTAATGAATAATGAATCCCTACGCTGGACAGGTAAATTGTATAAATCTTCTGTGCCAAGACAAATACAAATGCGCAATCCAGTTCAGGTCCTGTCCACCTCCTTTGGAGCCTCCTGGTTCACCTACAACACACCAACCGTATCTAATCATGGAAAATGCGTGGTTGGAATCAATGTTAAAAATTGAGAGGGGGCAAGTTGCTCCAAAAATTACGCTTAGTTCATCTTCGCGGAACGAAGGGGATCTCGAGACAATGCAGCCACAACCAGATCCATCCCCCAACAAAGAGAAGCCAGGTAAACAACGCTACCAACAGAATAAGCAAGGTGTGTTAAAAGCCTTCGCATAATTCAGATCTTCAAATTTGTTGACTAATAGTACTAGATGTTCCGCAAACCATGGACAAGTCTCTTCGACAACCAATCCGACAAACCTCCTGTGCCATGGAAGGGCCAGAAGATTTCTACAAAGCATACGAGAATCAATTCAATTGCGCTAACATCCCCTTCCGTTACTCTGTAGATAGCAGCACTCGTGCTGAAGCAACACTGTACAGAGTATTGCTTCCCCATGGCAAGGTTGACCAATTGACCGATCTTGATCCCTATAATATACAATCCTTCTATGACCAAAGCCGCAAAGAGGAGGAGAAAAAGCAAGCATCTCGGCTTTCAACAAAACCAGTGGTATTCCAAGCTGTTTTTTCGTCTCCCCCCAAAACTCACGCTTCTGGACCTTATCATGACGCTTATAAACAAGCTCTCAGACCACCAGCAGCCCGCGCGGCTACACTCCCTCGCTTACCACAGCTCAAGGCTTCTCGTGCGACCATACACCGTCATCCGGCACAAACTGAATCCAAGCCAAGCTACCAAGGGCCTCATTATGCACTTCCGGGACAAACCCACAGCCGTACATCCGATAGTGCTGTGACCG
>Ga0247812_10000417_pt1 | contig 28724 bp, 20 predicted proteins | sample UWRJL149409B1_FD_178011 | JGI IMG/M metagenome (GOLD analysis project Ga0247812, IMG submission 178011) | Plant litter microbial communities from Arlington Agricultural Research Station in Wisconsin, United States - UWRJ-L149-409B-1 | ecosystem: Environmental > Terrestrial > Plant litter >...
CGGCGTCATAGGCGCGCACGATCCGCTCGACCATGGCGTGGCGGACCACGTCCTGCGCCTCGAATTCCAGCACCCCGACGCCCTTGACGTCGCGCAGGATGCGCAGGGCGTGGGCCAGGCCGCTGTCACGCGGGTTCAGCAGGTCGATCTGTGACGGGTCGCCGGTGACCACCATCCGCGCCCCCTCGCCCAGCCGGGTCAGGACCATCTTCATCTGCAGACGACTGGTGTTCTGGGCCTCGTCGACGATGACGAAGGCGTGGCTCAGGGTGCGGCCGCGCATGAAGGCGATCGGGGCGGCCTCGATCTCGCCCTTGTCGCGACGGCGCTGGACGTCCTCGGCCCCGAGGATGTCGTTCAGCGCCTCCCAGATCGGGGCCAGATAGGGATCGACCTTCTCGTTCAGATCGCCGGGCAGGAAGCCCAGCTTCTCGCCCGCCTCGACCGCCGGCCGGGTGATGACCAGCCGGTCCACCTGTCCCCGCCGCAACAGGGAGGCGCCGTAGGCAGCGGCGAGGAAGGTCTTGCCGGTCCCCGCCGGGCCCACGCCGAAACTCAGTTCGTGGTTGGCCAGAACGTCCAGATACCGGGCCTGGGCATCCGTCTTGGGCACGATGGCGCCGCGCTTGCCGATCGGAAGCGCCATGGGATCCACGCGCCGTCCGCCGCCGGTCACGCCGGTGCGGGCGGAACCGATGGCGGCGCGGACGTCGGCCTCGTTGACCTCGGCCTTCTTGCCCACGCGGTCGGCCAGGGTCTCGATGACCTGTTTCGCATTGGCCCGGTCGCGGGCGCCGCCGTTGATCGAGACCCCGCCGCCGGGCGCCTCGATCAGGACCTTGAAGGCGTCCTCGATCAGGGCGACGTGGCGGCTGTTGGGCCCGATGACCGCGCGCAGGGCGTCGTCTTCAAGCGCCAGGAATTCACTCTCTCTCGCCACTAGGCCGCCTTCTGCTGGGGCAACCGCCCCTTCAAACTGTTCTGTTGACCGCTGAGGATCTCGACCGGAACGATCCGGCCGATCAGATGATCCGCGTCCTCGACATGCACCGACTGGAGATAGGGCGAGCGGCCGATGGCCTGGGCGCCGTGCCGGCCCTTCTTCTCGAACAGGACGTTCAGCGTCCTGCCGCCCTGCGAGGCGTTGAAGGCCGACTGCTGTTCGAACAGCAGGGCCTGAAGCGCATGCAGCCGCTCGCGCGCCACGGCGTCCGGAACCTGTGCGCCCATGCCCGAGGCGGGCGTCCCCGGGCGCGGCGAATACATGAAGGAGAAGGCCGAGGCGTATCCGACCTGACGCACCAGATCCATCGTGTCCTCGAAGTCCCGGTCGGTCTCGCCCGGAAAGCCGACGATGAAGTCGCCCGAGATGGCCATGTCGGGCTGCGCCTCGCGGATGCGGGCGATCAGGTCGAAATATTTCTGGCGGCCGTGCTTGCGGTTCATCAGCCGCAGGACCCGGTCCGACCCCGACTGCACCGGCAGGTGCAGATAGGGCATCAGGGCGTCCAGTTCGGCATGGGCGGCGATCAGGTCATCCGACATGTCGTTGGGATGGCTGGTCGTATAGCGGATGCGGTCGATGCCCGGGATGTCGGCCAGAGCCCGCGCCAGCTTCGCCAGGGTCCAGAGCCCATCCGCACCGGCTCCGTCATAGGCGTTCACATTCTGGCCCAGCAGGGTCAGCTCGCGCACCCCTTGGTCCGCCAGACTGCGCGCCTCGGACAGGACATCGGCGACCGGCCGCGACCACTCGGCGCCCCGCGTGTACGGCACTACGCAGAAGGTGCAGAACTTGTCGCAGCCCTCCTGCACCGTAAGGAAGGCCGTCGGGCCGTTGACGCCGCGCGTCGCCCCGCCGGCGGCGAGTGCGTCGAACTTTTCGTTGGGGGCGAAGTCGGCGCCGATCCGCTCGCCACGAGCCCGCGCCGTGCGGGTCAGCAGTTCGGGCAGCTGGTGATAGGCCTGGGGGCCGACGACCAGATCGACGGCGGGTTGCCGGCGCATGATCTCCTCGCCCTCGGCCTGGGCGACGCAGCCGGCGACGGCGATAGTCATCCGCCCCTCGCCGCGCGCGGTCTTCTCGTCGCGCATCTGCCGCAGCTTGCCGAGCTCGGAATAGACCTTCTCGGCCGCCTTCTCGCGGATGTGGCAGGTGTTCAGGATGACGAAGTCGGCGCCCTCGGCCGTGTCGGTCGTGGCGTAGCCCAGCGGGCGCAGCACGTCGGCCATGCGCTCGGAGTCATAGACGTTCATCTGGCAGCCGTAGGTCTTGATGAACAGGCGCTTCTCGGGCGCGCCCGTCCCGGACGCCGGCTGCGGCGAAACCAGGGTGTCGGTCATGGCGACTTCTCTAGTCCGCTATCGATCGCGGCGCCACTCGGGCCGCATCCACAGACGACGTCAGGCCAGCTCGTCGGGGCTGACGCGGGCGGCGTGGCGTTTGAAGACCAGACCCTCGCGCTTGGACGGCTCGGCTCCCTCGATGGCCTTGCCGTAGAGCTCCAGCTTGTGGCCGATCAGCTCGAAGCCCAGACGTTCGGCGATCTCGGTCTTCAGCCGTTCGATCTCGGCGTCGAAGAATTCGATGACCTCGCCCGTGCGGGTGTCGATCAGGTGGTCGTGATGGTCGTCGCCGGCCTCTTCATAGCGGCTGCGGCCGTCGCCGAAGTCGTGCTTCTCGACCACGCCGGCTTCCTCGAACAGGCGCACCGTGCGGTACACGGTGGCGATCGAGATATGCGGGTCGATCGACGAGGCGCGGCGGTACAGCTCCTCGACATCGGGGTGGTCCTCGGCGTTCGACAGGACGCGCGCGATGACGCGGCGCTGCTCGGTCATCCGCATGCCGCGGTCGGCGCAAAGTTTTTCGATCCGGTCCATGGCTCACAGGATAGGGGCGCGATCACGCCGTGGGAAGTCGCCCGATCAGCTTGAGCGAGAAAAGCCGTGCGTCGCATCGTCCGCCGTCCGGCCGGGCGTAGTAGCCGCGGCGCCGGCCCGTGGCCTCGAACCCCGCGCCGAGATAGAGGGCGATGGCCGCCGGATTATCCTCAGCGACCTCCAGAAACAGGGTTTCGGCCCCGCCCCGCGCCGCCAGATCGGCCGCCGCCTCCGTCAGCCGTCGTCCCAGACCGCCGCGCCGCGCCGCCGGCCGCACGGCCAGGGTCAGGATCTCGGCCTCGTCGATCACGACGCGGCACAGGATGAAGCCGTCGTCGTTTCCGATCGCGAAGACCCCCGGCTGATCCAGCAGGGTCGCGAAGGCGGCGGCGTCCCATGGCGCGTCGAAAGCCCCGGCGTGAAGGGCGGCGAGGCGTGGGGCGTCGGCGGGGCCCAGCGACAGGATCAGGTCCGCAGGCGCGTTCACGGCCGTGCAGGGGCCGGGGTCCGCGCCTGACCCGGCAGCCGGGTCGGCGGCGTGGCGTCGGGCGCGCGCAGATACTGCGGCGACGGCGGCGCGGTCTCGGGATCGGCGGCGATCGCCAGGCGTGCAAGAGCCGCCGGCGTCGGCGACAGAAGCGGGAAGGCCTCTGCGAGCGCGGGCGCCTGTGCCAGCAGAACCGGCGCGCCGGATCCCGCCAGCCGCCACGGGCCGCCGTCCGACAGGCGTTCGACGGCCGTCTCGATCGGCAGGGCCTCGGCCGCAGACACGGGCGCGCCTTCCCGGAACAGGCGGGCGTAGACCTGTCCCCTGCGGGCGTCGATCACGGCGGCGACGGCGGCGACGGCGCCCGTCGCATCGTCCAGCGAGGCGGCCAGGGCGTCCAGGGTCGAGATCCCGACGACGGGCCGGTCCAGCGCCGCGCCCAGCCCCTGGGCGAAGGCCAGACCCACGCGCAGCCCGGTGAACGACCCCGGCCCGGTGGTGACGCCGATACGGTCCAGTCCCTCGAACCCGATCCCGGCCTCGGCGACCACGTCGCGGACCAGACCCGCGATCCGTTCCTGATGCCCCTTGGTCATGGGTTCGGACCGCTCGGCCAGCCGGACGTCGCCGTCGAACACGGCGGCCGTGCAGGCCCCCAGCGCCGTGTCGATCACCAGCACCTTCACCACGCGTTCCTCGCTATCGGGCCGTCAGGGCGCCGACGATACAGGCCAGGGCCTGACGCACGCCGCGATCCTGGATCAGGGGAAAGCCGGTCGCGACCCGCCGCCCCTCCGCGCTGGCGCTGAGGAAGCGCAGGCTGGTCATCCAGTCCGCATCGCCGTCGTCGGGGCGCTCGTCGGCCGTCCGGTCGGGGAAGAAGCTGGCCACGGACGCGCCCAGCACCTCGGCGATATGATGCAGTCGCGACGCCGAGACCCGATTGGCACCCGTCTCGTATTTCTGGACCTGCTGGAAGCTGACGCCCAGCCGATCGGCCAGCGCGGTCTGCGACAGCCCCAGCGCCGCCCGTCGGAAGGCGATGCGCGACCCCACGAAGGCGTCGACGACGTCCGGCGTTCTCGGCATGGCCTGTCCCCTGTCGGCTTTCATCGCCCGACAGTTTCATGAAACAGGACTCAAGGCAACGATTTCGTTTCATCAGGGATCCAGCCGGGCGACGACGGCGGCGACGCGGACGGTCGCTGCGCGGTCCAGCGGCGTCTCACGCTCCAGACCGTCCGGACCGCCGCGCAGATACAGGCGATCGGCGTCGGCCCGTTCGTACAGCCGCACCAGCCGCGTCCCGTCGGTCAGGTCGATGACGCAGCCCTGATCGCGCCGGGGCCAGCGGCCCGGATCGAACTCCAGCACCACCCCCGAGGCGGCCCAGGGGGCGAGATCGTCATTTGACAATTGCAGCCGCTCCGTCCGGGTCGGGGCCGCCTTCGCAACGGGCTCCCAGCCGCGTCCGCCGCTCTCGACCCCGGTCGCCGGCCCCGCGTCCGCAACCGGGCGACGCGCGAGGATCAGGGCGAGGTCTTCGGGCGAGGCGTCCAAGGCCCCGGTCAGGCGGCGCTGAACGTCGGGCCGGAACAGGCCCGGGCGGCGGCCGGATTCGTACAGACCCCAACCCTGGCTGGTCATTGCGACCCGGGCGCCGGCCTCGGCCTGGCTGAGACCACGCTCGCGACGCAGCGCCGCCAACCCCTCGGCGAGGGCGCGCAGATCGCTGTCCTGTTCGAAACGCGGCATGGACCCAGAATGGCGCCGTTGCGGCCGGGAAACCAGACGAAAGCGTTTCAGTGAAACGACCCCCGCTCATCCCGGCGAATGCCGGGACCCGAATCAGGGACGCCGACGGACGGATCAGCAGCTGCCTGTTCCCGCCGGAAATCCGGACTGGATCTGGATCCCGGCGTTCGCCGGGATGATCGGTGAAGCTGGCGTGAAGGCTAGATCACCTGCTCAACCCGGGTCACCTCGGGTACATAGTGTTTCATCATCTGCTCGACCCCGGCCTTCAAGGTCGCCGAGGACGAGGGGCAGCCGGCGCAGGCGCCGCGCATGCGCAGGGACAGCACGCCGCTTTCCTCGTCGAAGGCGTCGAACAGGATGTCGCCGCCGTCCTGGGCCACGGCCGGGCGGATGCGGCTGTCCAGCAGCTGTTTGATCTCGGCGACGATCTCGGTGTCTCCGGACGTGTCGGCCGTCGCCTCCTGATCGCGCAGCATCGGCGCGCCGGAGGTGAAATGGTCCATGATGGCCGCCAGGATCGGCGCCTTCATCTCGCTCCAGTCCAGACCGTGCGGGGCCTTGGTCACCGACACATAGTCGGCGCCGAAAAAGACCCCGGCCACGTCCTCGAGCTGGAACAGGGCCTCGGCCAGGGGCGAGGCGGTCGCCTGGTCGATGGTCAGGAATTCGCGCGCGCCCAGCGGGGCGACGTCCCGCCCCGGCAGGAACTTCAGCACATTGGGATTGGGCGTGGGTTCGGTCTGGATGAACATGGGATGCAGATGCGCCTCGTCAGCAGCAGGTTCAAGAGGCGAGCAAATCCATAGCGCTCAAGCAGCGAGCGACCGCGTCGCGAGCGTAGCGCGGCGCGAAGCGCTTTCTGGCATCACGCCAGATCCTCGATTTCCTTGTCCGTCAGCTCGCCCGGCACGATGGTCACCGGCAGTTTGCGCCCCGTGAAGGCGGCGCCCTGTTTCAGCAAAGCGGCGACCAGGGGGCCGGCGCGGCCGCCCTCGCCCGAGGCCAGGACCAGGATCTTGATGTCCGGGTCCGCGCCGACCACCTTGCGGATCGCCGACTGGGGGTCGCCCTCCTCGATCAGGAAGACGGGCTGGGCCCCCGAACGCGCGCCGGCCTCCTCGCCCAGCCGGGTCAGCAGGGCCTCGGCCTCGGCGCGTTGCTGGCGCTGGATTTCCTCGCGCACCCCCGACCAGTGCTCGTCCGAGCTGACCGGGATCACACGCAGCAGCACGACCCGCCCGCCGGTCGACTTCGCCCGCCGCGCCGCATAGCGCAGGGCCGCGTCGAACTCCGGACTGTCGTCGACGACGACGAGGAATTTTCTGGGCATCAACCGTCCTTCAGGCGCCGGGGCGACGGTCCGGATATAAGCCTATCCGGACCGTCTTGTCCCGGGAACGGAGCCTAGACCGACGCCACGATGTTGCGGATGGCGCCGTTGGCGATGGTCAGCTTGGCGAAGGTCCAGCCGGAGCCAGAGGCCTCGATCTCGTCTACCGAGCTCCGGACGCCCTCGACCACGGCCTGGCGGGCGCCGATCCAGGCGTCGACCGCCGCCTCGGCCGAGGCCTCGTCCTTGCCGACGGAGACGTCCGAGGCCTTTGCGACCGCCCGGGTCAGGGCGACCTGCTCGGCCATCAGGTCCTCGGTCAGGCGACGCACGGCCAGACGGTCGAAATGGTCGACCGAGGGCACGGCGCCGGCGGCCGCCCGCAGGCGGTCGAAGTCGAAGGCCGCGCCGACCTGGTGGTACAGCCGCGCCATGGCGGGCTCGCCCCAGCTGGCCTCGCGCGCCAGATCGCCGATATCGGCGGTGGCGACCAGCGGCCGCAGCATGGCCACGGCCCGCGCCAGAACGTCGGAGGCGCCCAGCGCCGTGAACCGGCCGACCCGTTCCTCCAGCCGCACCTGTTCGAAGCGCGACAGCACGGCCCCGCCTTCCTTGCGCAGGGCGTCGGCCGCCGGGCGATAGGCGGCGATCAGGCCGTCGACCGTGGCGTCCTGACGCGTCGCGCGACGGGCCAGCCAGAAGGTCTGGCGCCGCAGGACCGTGGCGATTTCGCGATACAGAGCCGTCTGGGCCTCGGCCGAGATCCTGCCGTCCAGAGCCGAGACCGCGTCCCAGGCCTCGTCGAGGCGGAACACGCGACGGGCCGCCTCGAAGGCGACGACCATGGCGGTCGTGTCGCACTCGGCCGCCACGCGCAGCCGCTCGGGGAAGGTCGGCCCCGTCATGTTGACGATCTCGTTGCACAGCACGGTGGCGACGATCTCGCGCCGCAGCCGGTGGCTCTTCATCTCATCCTCGAACTTCGCCAGCGGGGCCGGGAAGTAGCGGACCAGGGTCTCCTCGAAGAAGGGATCTTCGGGCGCGCGCGAGGCGACGATGTCCTCGGCCAGCTCCAGCTTGGAATAGGCCATCAGCACGGCCAGTTCGGGCCGCGTCAGGGCCTGACCCGCCTGTTTCATCTCGGCGATGCGGGCGTCGTTGGGCAGGCCCTCGACCTTGCGGTCCAGTTTCCCCTTGCCGACCAGCCACTGCATGAACCGCTGCTGGGCGTCGAGGCCGCCGGCCGCTTCCGCCTGTTGCAGGGTCAGGGCCAGGGTCTGATCGTAGTTGTGCGCCAGCACCTTCAGCCCGACCTCGTCGGTCATCGAGGCCAGAAGGGCGGTGCGGTCGGCCTGGGCCAGGGCGTCCGAGGCGATGGCCGAGCCGATCAGGATCTTGATATTGACCTCGTGGTCCGAAGTGTCGACCCCGGCCGAGTTGTCGATGGCGTCGGTGTTGATCCGCCCGCCCGACTGGCCATAGGCGATACGGCCGGCCTGGGTGAAGCCCAGGTTGGCGCCCTCGCCCACCACCTTGACCCGCAGTTCGTCGGCGTTGATCCGCAGGGCGTCGGTGCCCTTGTCCCCGACCTGGGCGTCGGTCTCGGCGGCCGATTTCACATAGGTGCCGATGCCGCCCAGATACAGCAGCTCGGCCGGCGCCTTCAGGATGGCGCGGATCAGGCTGACGGGGTCCAGCGAGTCCTCGGCGATGTCCAGCGCCGCCTTGATCTGGGGCGTCAGGGGGATCGACTTGGCCGAGCGCGAGAAGACCCCGCCGCCGGCCGAGATCAGCCCCTTGTCATAGTCCTGCCAGGACGAGCGCGGCAGGTCGAACAGACGTTTGCGCTCGACCCATGACGAGGCCGGTTCGGGGTTCGGGTCGATGAAGATGTCGCGGTGGTCGAAGGCGGCGACCAGTTTCGTGGCCTTCGACAGCAGGATGCCGTTGCCGAAGACGTCGCCGGACATGTCGCCCACGCCGACCACGGTGAAGGGCTCGCTCTGGATGTCCTTGCCCAGTTCGCGGAAGTGGCGCTTCACCGCCTCCCAGGCGCCGCGCGCCGTTATGCCCATGGCCTTGTGGTCGTAGCCGACCGAGCCGCCCGACGCGAAGGCGTCGTCCAGCCAGAAGCCGTAGTCGTGCGACACCCCGTTGGCGATGTCCGAGAAGGTCGCCGTGCCCTTGTCGGCGGCCACGACCAGATAGGGGTCGTCGCCTTCCCAGGCGATCACCTCGGCCGGATGACTGACCGAGCCGTCCAGGGCGATGTTGTCGGTGATGTCCAGAAGGCCGGACAAGAAAGTCCTGTAGGCGCGGATGGCCTCGGCCTGCTGCGCGTCCCGGTCGCCGCCGGCGCGGACGATGCCCGACAGGTATTTGGGAAAGAAGCCGCCCTTGGAGCCGACGGGCACGATGACCGCGTTCTTGACCTGCTGCGCCTTGACCAGACCCAGGACCTCGGTGCGGAAGTCGTCGCGGCGATCGGACCAGCGCAGGCCGCCCCGGGCCACCGGACCAAAGCGCAGGTGAACGCCCTCGATGTGCGGCGCCCAGACGAAGATCTCGCGATAGGGTTTGGGCAGGGGCAGGTCGTCCAGCTCGCGCGAGGCGATCTTGATCGAGATGTGGGCCCTGGGCTGACCGTCGGCGGCGACCTGGTAGTAGTTTGTGCGTTTGATCGCCCCGACCAGCAGCATCAGGCGACGCAGGGCCCGGTCGTGATCCAGGCTCTTCACGTCCTGCAGCAGGGTCGTCAGGCTTTCGGTCAGTTTGGCGGCGGCCGCCTCGCGGCCGGCGGTCGTGCCGCCATGGGCCGGGTCGAACTTGGCCGAGAACAGGCCCAGGACGCCGCGCGCCACGGCCGGGTAGTCGCGCAGGGCCTCTTCCTGCACGGCCTGCGACGGATCGAGGCCCGTCTGCTGGCGATAGCGGGCCAGGGTGCGGACCAGCGCCGCCTCGCGCCAGCCGATGCCCAGCTCCATCACCAGCCGGTTGAAGCCGTCGCTTTCGGTCCGCCCGTTCCAGACGGCGCCGAAGGCCGCCTCGAACGGGGCCTTGATGTCGCCGAAGCTCAGGGCCGCGCCGCGCGGGTCCTCGAGCAGGAATTCGTGGATGTGGATCTCGCCCTCGTCGGCCGGACGGATGGCGTGGCCGAACTCCTCCAGCGTCTTCAGTCCCATGTCGGCCAGGATCGGCAGGACGTCGGACAGGGGCACGGCGGCCCCGCGATGGTAGAGTTTGAAGCGGAATTGCAGGGGGCTGTCGCTGGCGGCGCGGAAGGCGCGCACGGCCACGGGCTCTCCGCCCGCGCCCGTCCGGTCGACCTCGCCAGAGGCGTTCAGGCCGTCGATCTGCTGCAGGTCGGTGACGGCCTCGACGGCGTCGTAGCGGTCGCGATAGCCGGCGCCGAAGGCCTCGGCCCACTTCGCGGAGACGGCGCCGATCTGGGCCTCGTCGAAGTCGGCCTGGCGGGCGGCGGTCTCGAACCGGTCGATCCAGCTGCGGCCGGCCTCGGTGACGGCGGCCTCCAGCGTGGTCGGATTGGGCGTCGGGTGGTCGCCCGGGGTCACGCCGATGATGTAGTGAATCCGCACCAACGGCGTATCCGACAGCTGCGGATACCAGGCCGAGACCCGTCCGCCCCAGGCGGTGGCCAGGATGCGGCCGATCCGTTCGCGCACCCCGGCGTCGAACCGCTCGCGCGGAATGAAGGCCAGGACCGAGACGAACCGGTCGAACGGGTCCTTGCGGGTGAAGATCTTGATCCGGGGCCGGTCGTAGAGGTGCAGGACGCCCAGGGAGATATCCAGCAGCTCGTCTTCCGAGATCTGGAAGAGCTCGTCCCGGGGATAGTTCTCGAGAATGTTCTTCAGCCGCTTCTCGTTGTGGCTGCCCGGCGCCTTGGCCGCGCGGGTCAGGGCGTTGGCGACCTTGCGGCGGACCAGCGGCACCTTCGACGCCGCCAGATCATAGGCCTCGGCCGTGAACAGGCCGACGAAGCGGGTCTCGCCCGAGGGGCGGCCGTCCGCGCCGTACCGCTTGACCCCGATGTAGTCCATGTAGGCCCGGCGATGGACGCGGCTGCGCAGATTGGCCTTGGCCACCGTCACCGGCTCGGACAGATCCATCTGCCGCTTCATCTGTTTGGTCAGGACCGCCGGCTCGGACGTGCGGCGCAGGACGGCGCGTTCGGCGTCGCGCAGGACGCCCACGCCGTCGCTGGCCTGACCCAGAGGCTCCTCGGCCGCATAGCCGCCGTCCTCCGTGCGCGGATAGTCGTAGTCGCGGGCGCCGAGGAAGACGAAATGGTCGTCATTGAGCCAGCGCAGGAAGGCGACATTCTCGGCCATGACGTCGGCGTCGATCGTGCCCGGGCATTTCTCGAGGCTGGCGACCGACCGCTCCATCAGGGCGGACATGGCGGCGTGGTCGCCGACGGCGGCATGAACGTCGGCCAGGGTCTGGGCCAGGGCGCCTTCCAGCGCCTCGCGCCGCTCGGCCGGCAGGGGGTCGATGATCACCAGGATCATCGACTCGCGTCCGCCCGCGCCGTCGCGCTCGGGCGTCTTGCGCCGCCCCTCGCCGAGGCGGTCGAGGGTCACGACGGGGTGGAACAGGGCCCGGACGGAGACGCCGGCGTCGGCCAGTTCGCCCATGACGCTGTCGACCAGAAACGGCCGGTCGTCCTGCAGGATGGAGACGACGTCATAGCCGGCGGGACGGCCGTCGGCCCGGGTCAGGGGTCGGACGGTGATGCGCGGGGCCTCGTCGGCCTTGCGCACCTCGGCGCTCCGCCAGCCCGAGGCCAGCAGGGCGGCCAGGTCGGCGCCGTCCAGCTCGGGGGTCTCGTCGGCCGCATAGTCTTCCCAGGCCTGGGCCAGATAGGATTGTTCCAGCCGGTCCAGCTCGGCCGCATTGGGCCGTCCGATCGCGGTCGCGAACGCCCGTCCCAGCGCCTCCAGGGTCAGATCCTGAGAAACGGTGCGGGAGTCGCCGGACATGGGCAGGGTCTCGTGAGACGCGGTTCGGAACCGCAAGGGCAGCGCGCCAGACTAGGCCGTTGGCGCGCCGTATCAATGCGTGGGTGATTAGGCCCCGTCGCAACGCTCCGGAAGGCCCAAACGACAACGCCGGGCCCGCTTTCGCGAACCCGGCGTCGGTTATCATCGATAAGACGGCTGAAGGATGACCGGATCAGAACCGGTAGTTCATGCCGATCGTCAGGGCGTGGGTCCCGAACTTGGAGTTGGAACGGATGATGTCCGTGCCCGTGGTGTTCGGCGCCTGGATGAAGGGATTGGCGGCCGGGGCCGTGCCCGCGCCGACGCGGACCACATGGTCGCCGGCGTCCAGCGAGGTGTAGAGGTACTCGCCCGTCACCGTCAGGTTCGGCGCCAGCGCATATTCGACGCCGCCGCCCCACTGATAGCCATCGGCCTCATCGTCATCCACGGAGGCCGTGAAGGTGTTGACGCCGTTCGAGGTGGTGAAGCCGTTGTCGACCTTGGCGATCACGCCGCCGCCGGTGGCGTAGACCAGGGCCGGCCCCATGGCGTAGCCGAGCCGGGCGCGCAGGGCGGCCATGGACTGCAGATTGCGGCTGAAGGTGTAGTAGGCCGGCGTGGTGCTGAAGCCCGTGACGCTGTCTTCCTGATCGACGACGGCGTAGTCGACCACGGCGCCCAGGACGAAGCTGCCGAACTGCATGTCATAGCCGGCCTTGACCCCGGCGAGCGCGCCGTTGGAATCCTTGTCACAGCCCTGGGCCACGGTCGGGCCGCCGGCCGCGCCGCCGCAGAAGCCGGGGCTGAAGGCGTTCGCGCCGCCGGCCGCCACCAGGGTGACCGGGTCGCCATAGGTCCCATCGAGGTTGCGGTCGAAACGCAGGGTCTCGTCGCTCTGGTCGTTCACCGAGGTCCCGCCGCCGTAGATGCCGATATAGGGACCGGACCAGTCCTGCTGGGCGGAGGCGGGCGTGGCGCCGGCGGCGATGAGCAGGGCGCCTGCCGCGGCGGCGGTGGCGATGGAGAGGGTGCGTGTCATGGAGAGCCTTTTGTGTGGAGGTTGCTGCGACGAAGCCCTGGCCGGGCTGAATCCCTGGCCGGATTACGGGGCCTAACGGCGCAGCTACGCAAAGGGGTGCACGGCGGTGGCGAACTGCGCCAAAGCGCCGCACGCGACAGGGGCGCTCCAGACAAAGACAAGGCCGCCGGACGGGGGGGTCCGACGGCCTGCTTTGGGAGCGGCGCTGGAGGGGAGAGGGCGCCGGCCCTGGGATCGTCGCGACCGGGAGGGGAGGGGAAGGCCGCGACGCCTGAGTGCTAGATGGGGGCCGAAAGCGGCGCTTCAAGGGCCTCAGGTCGCGGGATCGGCGGCCTTACGGCGCGGCGGGTTGTCGCGGCTCTTCGCGCGGGCGGCGGCGGGTTTGCGGGCAGGCGTTTTCGCCTTCTCGTCCTCGTTGGCGTAGGGGGCGCCGTCGCCGGACAACAGGATCGCCATCCACATCGAGCCCTTGAACTCGGCCAGGATGGCCATTGCCATGACCGCCAGAGGCGTCGACAGGAACATGCCGACCACGCCCCACATCTTGCCGAACAGGGCCAGCGACAGCAGCACCGCGACCGGGTCGATGTTCTGGTTATCGCCCTGCATGCGCGGCTGGATCATGTTGCCGACGACGAACAGCACGCTCTGCAGGCCGATCAGCAGGACGATCGCCTGCCAGTATGTCGGGAACTGCACCAGGGCGAACAGCGGCGGCGCCAGACCGGCCACCGCCCCGCCCAGAACCGGGATGAAGCCGACGATGAAGATGACGAAGGTCCAGAACTCGGCGTTCTGCAGGCCGACGGCCTTCATCAGGATCCAGGCGACGATGCAGATCATGACCCCGGTCACGCTCTGGACCCAGATATAGCCCTCGACGCCGCCCCGGACGCGCTGGAACACCTCCATCGCCTCGCTGCGTTGCAGCCGCTCGGGGAACATGGCGATCAGCTTGCGCTTGAACCCGCCCTGCGACGCCAGCAGGAAGCCCAGATAGACCAGGACGAAGAAGGCCCCCGAGGCCACGCCCTGGGCCTGGACCGCCGCGCTGGTCAGATAGGAGCGGATGTCGAGGCCGGCGATCAGGTCCTGCATCGTCGGCGGGTTGGAGATGCCGAACAGGCCGGAGCCGTCCCTCAGGATCTGGTCGATGCGCGGCCCGATGTTGGACGAAACGCCCGAGGCCTGGCCGAAGAAGCCCGCCGCCCCGTTGACGATGATCCAGATCGATCCGGCGAAGACCAGCACAACCACCACAAGCGCCGCGATCCCGGCCCAGCGGTGCGGCAGGGGCGTCTTCTCGTCGATGTATCGCTTCACTCCGTCGATCACGATCATGAGGAAGATGGCCATGGCCAGGGGCGTCAGGATGTCGGCCAGCCAGACCAGGGCGGCGGCGGTCGTGACGACGGCGATCAGCACAAGGGCGTTGCGGGCGACGGTCGGGGTGGCGACGGAGATCGGGGGTTTCATGGTGTGACTTGTCAGCGGCGTTGTGGGCGCCGTCAACGAGGATCGTCGCAGCTTCGGCCCGCCAACGCTTTTCCGGCCGCAATGGCTGCGCTAAGCGGGACAGGTAACGGAGACGCGCGATGTCCGACGCCCTGAACGGCCTGTTCCTCGGTCAATCTTCTGACAACGGGGCTGAAAAGCACGAGGTGCTGCTGTGGCAGCGCGCCAACCGTCACGGGGTGATCGCCGGAGCGACCGGCACGGGCAAGACCGTGACCCTGCAGATCATGGCCCAGGGCTTTTCCGACGCCGGGGTCCCGGTCTTCTGCGCCGATGTGAAGGGCGACCTGTCGGGCGTCAGCCAGGCCGGCGCGCCGAACGAGAAACTGCTGGCCCGCGCCGCCGGCATGGGGCTGACCCTGAACCCGCGCTCCGCCCCGACCGTCTTCTGGGACCTGTACGGCCAGAAGGGCCATCCGGTGCGCGCCACCGTCAGCGAGATCGGTCCCCTGCTGATGGCCCGGATGCTGGATCTCAACGAGGTGCAGGAAGGCGTCCTGACCGTGGCCTTCCACGTCGCCGACAAGGAGGGCCTGCTGCTGCTCGACCTCGACGATCTGCGCTCCATGCTGGTCTATGTCGCCGAGAACGCCGCCCGCATCGGCCGCGAGGTCGGCAACGTCGCCCCCGCCTCGATCGCCTCGATCCAGCGCGCCCTGCTGCAGCTGGAGCAGGACGGCGGCGACGCCTTCTTCGGCGAGCCCGCCCTGCGCCTGACCGACATGATGCGCACCGGTCTGGACGGCCGGGGCCAGGTCAATGTGCTGGACTCGACCCGGCTGATGAATAATCCGCGCCTGTACGGCGCCTTCCTGCTGTGGCTGATGTCCGAGCTGTTCGAACAGCTGCCCGAGATCGGCGATCCGGAGAAGCCGCGCCTCGTCTTCTTCTTCGACGAGGCCCACCTGCTGTTCCGCGACGCGCCCAAACCGCTGCTGGAAAAGGTCGAACAGGTCGTGCGCCTGATCCGGTCCAAGGGCGTCGGCGTCTATTTCATCACCCAGAACCCGGCCGATATTCCCGACAGCGTCCTGGCCCAGCTGGGCAACCGCATCCAGCACGCCCTGCGCGCCTACACCCCGTCCGACCAGCGCGGGCTGAAGGCGGCGTCGGAAAGCTTCCGCGTCAATCCGGCCTTCGACACGGCCGAGGCGATCCAGGCGCTCGGCACCGGCGAGGCCCTTGTCTCGGTGCTCGACGAAAAGGGCGCCCCCTGTGTCGTCCAGCGCACCCTGATCCGCCCGCCGGACAGCCGTCTGGGCCCTGCGACCGACGCCGAACGCGCCGCCGTCATGGCCGCCAGTCCGGTGAAGGGCGTCTATGACGTCGCCATCGACCGCGAGTCCGCCGAGGAGGTTCTGGCCGCCCGTCACGCCGCCAGCGAAGCCGAGGCGGAGGCCGCCAGACCGAAGGCCGCCCCGAAACCCGCCGCACGCGAGACCGCGCCGGCCCCCGCCCCCCGCGCCGCCCCCCGGGCCGCGCCGAAGCCTCGCGCCTCGACGCGCCAGACTCCGATGGAGGCCCTGACCAAATCGGTCCTGCGCACCGCCGGCTCGACGATCACGCGCGAACTGCTGCGCGGCGTGCTGGGCAGTCTGAAGCGGCGCTAGGCGAACCCGCGGGCGTCGGCCGCTACCGGGCGTCCGCCGGCATTGTCCCGGAGTTGATGGCGATCCGGCCGACCAGTCCCTTGACGATCAGGTCCAGGGCCGAGCCTTCGCGATAGTCGGCGGCGGCGACGAAATTGACCCGGTCCTCCGAGATCAGCGAATAGACCTTCTTCTGGTCCCGCTCGTTCGAGCGCGGGTCATAGACGGCGATCGAGAAGCCGCCCTTGGTGTGCATCATCTTCATGGTCGGGACGTCGGTGTCCCCGTCGCCGAGGAAGATCATCCGCTCGAACGGAATCGAGCGTTCCTCGTCCGGGATGAAGTGATTGATCCGCTCGTGTTCCCAATGGTTGTTCACGCCCTTGTTGATGCGGAACAGGTACTGGGTCTTGGTCGTGTAGTTGACGCCCACGGCCGGCCAGGCCGCCTCGCCCTTCTCGTCATAGACATAGTGGGAGGCGAAGACGTGGGTCAGGGCCGGCCGGATCGGCGTGCCCTCGATCATCTCCTCCAGCCCGGCCGAGATGATGTAGTGTTCGATATCCAGACCGTACTGGGCCCCGAAGGCGTTCATCCGGTCGAACCAGCTCAGGTCCTTCAGCCCCTCGAACAGGGCGACCTCCTTGCCGTGGTCCGACAGGGTCTGGCGGGTGATCGGCGCGCCGTTGGCCCGGGCGTGATGGATCATCAGCTGCATGTACATCAGGATGCCGTCGCCGTCGGCCGCCTTGGTCAGCTTCTCCGCCTCTTCCCAGAAGGCGCCGATGTCCATCCCGATCGAGGGGATGAAGCTGACCTCCTGCATGTTCCCACGCGCCAGGGTGCCGTCGAAATCGTAGATGATGGCGGTCTTCAGACGGTCGGCCATGCGGCCTCCTGGGGGCTGGGGATCAGGGCCGACGGGTTAGGGTTTGCCGGCCGCCCTGTCAAAGACGACCCGCGCTCAACCGTTGACCAGACCCAGCTCCGGCGCGGCCGCGTCGCTGACGGCCTCGACCGGCAGGTGCAGGATGAAGGCGGCGCCCTTGCCGGGCTCGCTCTCGACCTCGGCCCAGCCGCCGTGCAGCTCGACCAGGGCCTTGACCAGGGCCAGTCCCACGCCGGGCCCGCCCCGGTCGCGCCGCACGAACCGGTCGAAGACGTGGGCCTGCAGATGATAGGGAATGCCGCGGCCGGTGTCCTCGACCCGGATCCGCACCTCGGACGCATTGGCCTCGGCCTTCAGGGTCACGACCCCGCCTTCGGACACCGCGCGGCTGGCGTTTTCCAGCAGGTGATCCATGGCCTGGGCGATGCGGCGCTCGTCGCCCCGGATCGCCGGCAGGTTCTTGGCCATCACCGCCTTCAGCAGGGCGCCGCGACCCTCGACCCGGGGCCGGAAGCGTTCGACGGCCTCGGCGAACAGGTCGCGCACATGGACGTCGCCCAGGGCCAGCTCCATCTCGCCGGCGTCGATCTGGGCCATGTCGAGAACGTCGTCGATCGACCGGGCCAGCTGGCTGGCGGCGATGCGGATCGCCCCCGCATGCTGTCGGCTGCGCTCGGGCAGGTCGCCCATGGTCTCCAGCAGCTCGGAATAGCCGACGATGGTCGTCAGCGGCGTCCGCAGCTCATAACTCACCGAGCCGACGAACTCGCGCTTCAGGGCCTGGCTTTCCTCAAGGGCCGCCGCCTTGGCCGCCAGCGCCTGTTCCAGATCCCGCCGCGCCGTGACGTCCGAGAAGGCGACCAGGGTCGCGCCGTCCGGCAGGGGCCGGGTCTGCCACGAGGCCACGCGGCCGTCGGCTGTGCGCCCCTCGCCCGAGATCGGCACCCGGCTCTCGGGATCGGGATCGGCCACCCGCGCCTTCAGCCCCAGCCACAGGGCCGGGTCCGGCAGGGTCGCCTTCAGCAGTTCGGCGATGGCGTCGAAATCATTGGCCTCGGTCAGCTGGTCGCCGGTCAGGTCCCAGAAGCTCTCGAACGCCTCGTTGTGAAGGCGCAGACGGCCGTCGGAGCCGAACACGGCCACGGCGTCGTTCAGCTTGTCCAGCGTGGCCGTCTGGACCTGGATCTGGGCGTTGAACCGGCTGCGCAGCTTCAGCTCGTCGGTGATGTCCGAGAACAGCAGCAGGATGCCGCCCAGCGGATGGGGCTGGCGCACGACGCGCAGCGTGCGGCCGTCGGGCAGGGACCAGCTGTCGTCAGGCGCGGCCTCTGCGGCGCCGTAGAAGTCCAGCTCCCCGGCCTTCCAGCCGGCGTAGTCGATGACCTCGGGCAGTTGTCTCTTCTGGCGCAGGCGGTCCAGCAGTTCGGCGTGGGTCGGCCGTTCGTCCAGCCAGGCCGGATCGATGTTGAACAGGGTCTGGAAGGCCGTGTTGTGAAAGGCCAGCCGCTTGGACGGACCGAAGATGGCCACCGCGTCGGCCAGATGGTTCAGGGTCTCGTCATGGGCCTCGACGTGACGACGCAGGGTGTCGCGCGTCTCCTCGGCCTCGGTCATGTCGATGGCGAAGGCCAGGACGGCGCCCGCCCCCGGCCCGGTCCGCGCCAGAGGCTCGGCGACGATCCGCCAGGCGCGGCGGCGTCCGCCCGCGGCGGTCCAGCGGAAACCTTCCTGACGCGCGCCCACGCGTCCGGCCTCGATCAACAGTTGCTCGGCCCCGCGGTCGAAGCTCAGCCCCTTGGCCCGGGCCTCGTCCAGACTGCCGACGCGCACCTCGGCCAGCCAGGCCCGGTTGGCCCAGATCAGGGCGCCCGCGCCGTCCACCACCCAGGTCGGGGCGGGCGAGGCGTCGGTCAGCAGGCCCAGACCGCCCGCTTCAAGTCCGGCGTCCCGCCCCGGCTCGGCGGCGCGCACGGGCGCCAGCCTCAGCCAGGCGACCCCGCCCGCCAGCCGCCCCTCGACGGACCAGGCGCCGGCGGCGGTGTCCATGCGCAGGTCGCAGGGCTCGCCATCCTCGACCAGGGCCCGCACCGCTTCGGAATGGGCGGCGTGAATGGCGGTGGCCAGGGCGACGGCGTCGTCGTCCTCCAGCGAAACGGGCTCGGCCGCCCCGGGATCGACGAAGACCGGCGTCAGGGCCGCGCGGGCGGACAGGATGGCTTCGGGCGCGCCCAACAGGGTGGTCACACCGCCGCCGGACGTCAGTCCGATCCGCACGTCGTCGAAGGCCGTCAGGGCGCCGTCGCGTTCCGACAGGGCGCGTTCGCCGCCCGCCGCCCGCTGTTCGACCTCCGCCTCTCGCAGCGCCAGACGACGACGCAGCCGCACGGCCCAGGCGCTGACCGCAAAGGCCAGTCCCGCCGCGCCTGCCGCCGCCACAAAGGCGATCTCGGCTTCCGCCATTCGTTCTCACCCGCCGATTCGCGTTTACCATACCGGATGTGCGGTGATTTGCATGGGGGTGGTGGTGATTGGTGAGTCGTGATTGGTGATTAGTGGATCAGGGTCGGGCTCCGGCATGGCCTCCGTCGTCGCCACATCGGTCACGATTCACCAATCACGAATCACGACCACGCATGACGTCCCGTCCCGCTGGTGTCGTGACTCGTGATTGGTGATTAGTGGATACAGGTCGAACGCCGGGCATGGCCGTCGACCTCCGTCGTCGCCGCATCCGTCACGACTCACCAATCACGAATCACGAACCACCGCCCATGACCGACACCCCGTCCCAACCCTGGTCCGACCAGACCGCCCCATCGCTGGACGACTTCGCGCGGCTGGCCGAAGCCGCCTTCGCCGCCCTGCCGACGGAGTTTCGCGCGGCGGCGGGCGAGGTGGTCTTTCGTATCGACGACTTCGCCGACGAGCAGACCCTGGCCCTCTTCGACATGGAGGATCCGTTTGACCTGACCGGCCTCTATCATGGCGTCGACATCGGCAGCCGCGACAGCATGGGGCCGGCGGCCGAGCCCTCGCGCATCTTCCTCTATCGCCGCCCGATCCTCGACGAATGGTGCGAGCGCGGCGACGTGGGCCTGAGCGAGATCATCAGCCACGTCCTGATCCACGAGATCGGCCACCATTTCGGCCTCGATGACGACCAGATCCACGCCATCGAGGACGAGGACTGAACCTCCACCGCTCATCCCGGCGAATGCCGGGATCCAGGTCCAGATTGAAATCTCAGACGCTGGTCAGCCACCTCGACCCCATGGCGAGTTCAGGGTTCTCCATCTGGATCCCGGCATCCGCCGGGATGAGCGGAAAATGGATCAGTCCACCCAGTCCCGCTTCAGCGTCCGCGACGCCCCGACCAGCAGCACCGAGGCCAGCAGATAGAAGCCCATGCCGGTGTAGATGGCCCAGCGCAGGCTCTCTTCGCCGAAGCGGGGCGCCAGCAGGTCGCTCATCCAGCCGAAATAGTAGAAGCCGACGGCCAGCCCCAGCAGGTTGTTGATCAGCAGGAACAGGGCCGAGGCGGTCGAGCGCATGGCCGCCGGGACCAGATGCTGCACCGCCGCCGTGATCGGCCCCAGCCAGGCGAGGTTCAGCCCCGTCGGCAGCAGGAAGATCAGGAAGGCCAGCACCAGTTGCTGGGTGTTCGACCCGCCGCCCGGAAGCACCAGACCGATCAGCCACGGCGAGTTCATCGCCAGGATGAAACAGGGCGCCGAGATCAGGAAGGCGATGGCAGGGGTCAGGGGATAGGCGCCCTTGCCGCGCTTCGACAGCCGGTCGGCGATGGCGCCGCCCAGCCAGATGCCCAGCACGCCGCCGATCAGGGCGATGCCCGAATAATACCAGCTGGTCTGCCTCAGGGTCAGGTCGAAGCTGCGCATGAAGAAAAGCGGCAGCCAGCCGGCCACGCCATAGCCGCACACCGACGACGAGGCGGCGCCCAGGGCCAGCAGCCAGAAGCTGGGCTTGCGGATGACCACCGAGGCGGTGCGTCGCGCGATCATCAGCGATACGCCGATCACTCCCGCCAGCAGGCCGCCGAAGGCGAAGACCAGCGGATTGCCAATCGCCAGCCCGGCGAACTGCCCCAGCGCGGCCAGGATCAGGGCGCCGGCGCCCAGACCCAGCATGATCTGGGCGGCCAGCTTGCCGGCCCGGTCCGTGCGGACGGGCTCGGCCGCCAGTGTGGCGATCTGGGCCGCGGTCTTCACCGCATCGGTCCCGCCCCGCTTCGGATCGCGCACCGTCAGCCGCAGCAGGGGCGCGATCAACACGCCCAGCAGCCCGACGACGATGAAACTGGTCCGCCAGCCATAGGTCGCCGCCAGCAGACCGCCGACCAGCGTCCCGGCCGCCGTCCCCAGCGGAATGCCGAAGGCGAAGGCCGCCAGCGCCCGCGCCCTCTGCTGCGGGGGGAAATAGTCGGCGATCAGGGAATAGGCCGGGGCCACGCCGCCGGCCTCGCCCACGCCCACGCCCATCCGGCACAGGAACAGCTGCCCGAACGATCCGGCCATGCCGCACAGGGCGGTGAAGCCCGACCAGACGGCCAGGGCGCCCGTCATGATCCAGACCCGGCTGAACCGGTCGGCCAGCCAGGCCAGCGGAATGGCCAGGGTGGAATAGACCGAGGCGAAAGCGATGCCGCCCAGAAGGCCGAACTGGCTGTCCGACATGTTGAACTCGGCCTTCAGCGGGGCGGCCAGGATGCCGATGATCTGCCGGTCGAGGAAGTTGAGCATGTAGATCAGGATCAGCACCGCCAGCACATAGAAGCGGTATCCCGGACGCTCGATGCGGTCCGGCGCGGGCGTGGAGAGGGCGGCGTCTGACATCTGTTTCCTCGACCTGATCGGTTCTTGTTGCGGTGACGCTAGCCGCAGATCGGCGACGCGCCAAAGAAAAAGGGCTGAATGAGCTTCCCCTTCACACCGCTCATCCCGGCGAATGCCGGGATCCAGATCAGGGACACGGCCGACTGACGCGAGCGATCGAACAGGACTTCGACCACGGCATTTGAATCTGGGTCCCGGCATTCGCCGGGACGAGCGGGGAGGGATCCCCCGGCAAATGATCCCGCGAAAAAGGCGGCGATCCTTTCGAACCGCCGCCCTGTTCTGTCAGACCATCGCCTAGTAGCGGGCCGTCAGCTTGACCATCCAGGTCCGCGGCGCGCCGTAGTAGGCAGTGCGGATGTTGCCGATGGACGAGAACTCCTGGGCGTCGGTCTTGTAGACCTCGTCCGACAGGTTCTGGCCGTACAGGCCGATCGAATAGCTGTCGTCCGGATCGTTCCAGACGACGCGGGCGTCGTACAGCCAGTAGTCGTCCTGGAACATGCCCGGCAGTTCGATGGCCGAGTTGGTCGGGGTGTTGTCGACCGCCAGCGCCATGCGCGACCGGTATTTGGCCGCGCCGCCGACCGTGACGTTGGAACCGCCGTCCAGATCGAAGACGTACTGGGCGCCGAAACGCGTCGTCCACTTGGGCGAGAAGGCGGGTTCCTGGAACGACCGGGTGCCGCCGAACGCCGTGAACCGGGCGTCGTCGAACTCCTTGTAGTCGGCGCTCAGGAAGCCGACCTGGGCGTCCAGGGTCAGGTTGCGCACCGGCACCAGGACGCTTTCCAGCTCGAAGCCGAAGATATCCAGCGAGCCTGCGTTCAGCACCGACAGCACCGGCGACGGCACGGGCTGGCCCGGAATGGTGTCGATGCCCGACACCCGCGCCTGGAAGTCGTCGTACTTGGTGAAGAAGGCGGCCAGGTTCAGGCGGAAGCGATTGTCCCAGTAGGTCGTCTTGGCGCCGACCTCGAAGGTGTCGGCGGTCTCGGGCTCGTATTCGGTCGAGTCGGCGGCCGAGTTGGCGCGGCCGTTGAAGCCGCCCGACTTGAAGCCCTGCGCATAGCGGGCATAGACCATGGCGTCTTCGTTCAGCTGATAGTCAGCCGACAGCATGATCGAGGTGTCTTCATACTCGCCGGTCGGCGGGTTGAAGTTGTAGGTCACGTTGAACGCCGGCAGCAGGCTGTAGAAGGTCGAGGTCGTGCGACGATAGTCCTTTTCCTCCTCGGTGTAGCGGACGCCGGCCGACAGGCGCAGGGCGTCCGTCACGGCGTAGCTGACGTTGGCGTAGGCGGCCTTGGAGGTCGTTTCCAGATCGTCGTCGATCGTGCGCAGGAAGCCCGAGTTCAGGAACGCCGGACCAAGCAGGTCGTCGTCGTAGCTCTCCTGATGCGAAGCGACGTTTTCCTTCAGATAGTACAGGCCGCCGACCGCGGTCAGCGGACCGCTGTCGTAGGTCAGTTGCAGTTCCTGGCTGACCTGATCCTGATCGACCGCCACGAGGGCGTCGGCGATCTCGAGCTCGGTCGCGTCGAAGTCGATGTAATCGTCCGTTTCCAGACGGCGGTACGAACTGATGGACTTCAGCGTCAGGGCGTCGCTGAGGTCCCAGGCGGCGCGCAGCGAGACGCCCGAGCTTTCCAGCCGGGTCTCGTTGGGAAGGCCCGGCGTCGTGCGGGTCTGGAAATTGTATTCCGGCAGCGGCGAGGCGACCGGATAGACGACGCCGCCGGCCAGATAGGTCAGGCTGTTGGTCGCCTGACCCACCGTCAGACCCGCATCGTCCTTGGAATAGTCGGCGGTCAGGTCGATCCGGATCGCGTCCGTCGGATCCCAGGCCAGGGTCCCGCGCACGGCGGTCGAGTTCTTGTCATTGTACTCGGCGCCCGTCGCCGGATCGGTGACATAGCCGCCGCGCTGCGAATGCAGGGCCGACAGGCCGAAGGCCAGGCCGTCGGTGATCGGGCCCGAGACGGCGCCCTGCATGTCGATCAGGTCATAATCGCCCGCCGAGACCGACCCGCGGGCGCGGAAGTCCTGACCGGGGCGACGGCTGACCAGCTTCATCGCGCCGCCGATGGTGTTCTTGCCGTACAGGGTGCCCTGCGGCCCGCGCAGGATCTCGATCCGCTCCAGGTCCAGCAGGTCGAACTGGGTGCCCCGGATGCGGCTGTAATAGACGTCGTCGACATAGACGCCGACGGCCGGGTCGAAGGTCTGCAGGGCGTCGGGCTGGCCCACGCCGCGGATGTAGATATTGGTCGAGTTCGACGAACCGCGGCCCTGGACGATGTTCAGATTGGGCACCGCGCCCTGCAGGTCGGTGACCTGTTGCGCGCCCGTACGCTCCAGCGTCTGACCCGAGAAGGCCGTCAGGGCCAGGGGCGTGCGCTGGGCCGATTCCTCGGTGCGGCGGGCGGTGACCACGATGTCCTCGACGGTGGCGGCCTCGTCCTGCGGGGCGGCCGTCTGGGCCATCGCCATCGGCGACATGACGCCCCACGCAACGCCGGCCAGCAGCGCGCTCTTCACGAGTCGGTTCATTTGGGAGATCCCGTTTCCTGTTGTTCCAGCCATGACGCTTTTATTCAGCGTTCAATGATTTTCGCGAAACTGACGCCGATTACCCCCGGTGTCAAACGGCCACGCTTTGCTGACGCTACGGAAGCGCCCGGGTGTGGCGCCGTTGCACATCGGTCATCGGGGCGACTAGCGTGGCGCCATGACCGAGTTCGACGCGCCTCCGGCTTCCACCGTCCCCGCCCCCACCCGCCGGGGCCGCCCGCCCAAGGGCAGCGCCGCCGGCGCCGCCGACACCCGCGACCTGATCCTGAACGCGGCCGAGGACCTGTTCTCGAAACACGGCTTCTATGGCGTCACCATCCGCGAGGTGGCGCGCGAGGCGGGGGTCGATACGGCTTTGGTCCACTACTATTTCGGGGCCAAGCGCGAGCTGTTCGACGCCGTCTTCCTGCGTCGGGCCGAGGTCTGGAACAACGACCGGGTCGAGGCCATCGACCGCTACGCCGCCACGGCCGGGGACGCCATGACGCTGGAGGGCCTGCTGGAAGCCTTCCTCAGGCCCCCGTTCCAGTGGTCGCTGAAGGGCGGTCCGGGCTGGAAACACTATTCGGCCCTGGTGGCCCAGACCAACGCCAACCCGGCCTTCGGCGGCGAGACCATGGCCCGCTATTTCGACCCGGCGATCCAGCGGCTGATCGACCTGATCAAGCGGGTCCTGCCGGGCGCCCGCGAGGTCGATCTGTACTGGGCCTATCACAATCTCTCGGGCGCCCTGACCCTGACCCTGGGCGAGACCGGCCGTCTCGACCGGCTGTCCGGCGGCCTTTGCCGGTCCGGCGATCTCGACAGCGCCTGCGACTACATGGTCCGCTTCGCCGCCGCCGGCTTCCGCGCCGTCTGCGCCCCGGCGGATTGAGCCGCTCGGACGTCAGGCGAAGGCCATGGCCAGCTTGTCCGCCAGCTCGGCTTCCTTGAAGGGCTTGTGGACGATGCGGTCGTCCGACGCCGCGGCCAGGGCCTCGGCGTCGGCATAGCCGGTCGCGAACAGGATCGGCAGGGCCGGTCGCCGGCCCAGCATCTCGCGGGCGACGTCGGCGCCGTTCATGCCCGGCATGGCGAAGTCGAGAATGACCGCCCGGATGTCCTCGCGCCGGTCGAAGATCTCCAGCGCCGCGCCGCCGCTGCCGGCCTCGACGACGACATAGCCGAGGTCGACCAGAATGCCGGCCGTCACCTCGCGCACCGCCTCGTCGTCATCGACCACCAGCACGACCAGGTTCTCGGCGGGCGCGTTCCGCGAGACCCTGACCGGCGCGACCTCGGTGTCAGGGGCGGTGTGGGCGCGCGGCAGATAGACGTTGATCGTGGTTCCCTCGCCGACCACCGTTTCGATGGTGACGCCGCCGCCGGACTGTTTGGCCAGACCGAACACCTGGCTGAGACCGAGGCCAGAGCCCTTGCCGACCGCCTTGGTGGTGAAGAAGGGCTCGAACGCCCGCGCCAGCACAGCCTCCGTCATGCCCGACCCCGTGTCGGAGACGGAAACGACCACATGCTCGCCGGCAGGGGGATGCTCGGGCAGGACCGGCGTGGGCATGGCGACGTTGGCGGTGCCGATCTTCAGCGAGCCGCCGACCTCCATGGCGTCGCGGGCGTTGATGGCGAGGTTCAGGATCACCAGTTCGATCTGCGTCGGATCGATCATGGCGGTCCACAGGTCGTCCGCCAGATCCGGTTCGAGAATGCGCACGCTGCCGCCGATCGTGCTCTGCAACAGGTCGCGCATGCTGCGCACGGTGACGTTCAGGTCGACGGCGCGCGGCTCCAGCTTCTGGCGGCGCGAGAAGGCCAGCATCTGGGCCGTCAGCAGGGCGCCGCGACGCGACGCCTCGCCCATCATCGACAGACGGCGACTGATCGCGGGATCGTCGGTGCGTTTCTGCAGCTGTTCGACATTCCCCAGAATGACGGTCAGCAGGTTGTTGAAGTCATGGGCGACTCCGGACGTCAGCTGGCCGACCGCCTCGAGCCGCTGCGCCTGCCTCAGGGCCGTCTCCACCTTTTCGCGCTCGGCGATCTGGGTGGCGAGCTGGCGGTTGGCCGCCTCGAGCTCCGCGGTGCGTTCCGCGACCCGGCGCTCCAGCAGCGCCTCGCCGCGCCGGATTTCCTCGATCCGCTCGCGCGCCTCGTACTGGCGACTGCGCCCGCGCAGTGCGGTCCTGACGGCGCTGACCAGGGTCGTCGGATGGAAGGGCCGCTCCAGAAAACCGACATTGCCCAAGGCCGAGGACAGCCGTTGCGCGACCGGATTGCGCTCCACGCTGCCGCCCCTCTGGGTCAGGATCAGGAAGGGGAAATCGGACCAGGACGGCTGGTCCGCGATCCAGCTCGACAGTGCGCTGATATCGGCGGACCTCAGGACGTCGTCGACGATGACGGCCAGTCCGGCGCCCTCCTGGATCCGGACGACCAGCTCGGGCAAGTCCCGGCACAGCAGGGCCGGACAGCTCGCCTCCGTCAGAATGGCGACCGCGATGGCGCCGTCTCGGCCCGCGGGAGCCAGAACCAGGCAGCGTTCGGACAGTGCGCCCCCACCGCTCATGCGGCGGGTTCACCCATCAGGCCCGCCCCCGGACCGACGAAGTTCGGCACGCCGCGCAGCACCCCCTGGAAGCCGTTGAGCGGCTCGCCCAAGGTCAGGCCCGTCTCGCCGATGTTGAACTCGCGGATCGTCGTTTCATGCGAGCCCGAGCGTTTCTTGATCACCGAAACGGCGCGCCTGACATTTCCCAGCGCCTCGAAATAGCGCAGCAGGATGACCGTGTCGGCCAGATAGGTCACATCGACCGGCGCCTTCATCTCGCCGACCAGGCCGTGCTGGGCGACGGTGAGGATGGTGGAGGCGCCCTGCCGGTTCAGATACTGCAGCAGCTCGTGGATGTGCAGGACCAGGAATTGCTCCTGCGGCATCGCGGCCTGATAGCCGTTGAGGCTGTCGATCACGACGGTCTGGATGCTCTGTTCCGACACGCAGCGCCGGACCCGCGACGCGAATTCCCCGGGCGACAGCTCGGCCGCGTCGACCTGTTCGATGACAAGACCTCCATCTTCCTCCATCGACCGCAGATCGATCCCCAGCTTGGTCATCCGGTCGTAGAGAAGACCCAATTCCTCGTCGAAGATGAACAGGGCCGCCTTCTCTCCCCGCGCTACGGCGGCGACGGCGAAGTTGATGGAGAACAGAGACTTGCCCGTCCCCGCCGGCCCCAGAACAAGGGCGCTCGACCCCCGTTCGATGCCGCCGCCCAGGAGCGCATCCAGCGCCTCTACGCCGCTGGATACGGCCGTGCGGTCGAACGCGGTGTGATGTTCCGACGCGACGATGCGCGGATAGACCTCGAGCCCGCCGGTCTTGATCGTGAAGTCGTGGAAGCCGCCCCGGAAACGTCGGCCCCGGTATTTGATCACCCGCACCCGTCGCCGTTCGGCGCCGTACTCGGGGGCCAGCTCCTGCAGCTGGATCACGCCGTGGGCGACGCTGTGCACCGTCTTGTCGTTGACGTCCGTGGTGAGATCGTCGAGCAGCAGGACGGTCGCGCCATGCTTGGCGAAATAGTGTTTGAGCGCCAGAACCTGACGCCGGTAGCGCAGCGAGCTCTGCGCCAGCAGCCGGATTTCGGACAGGCTGTCGATCACGACCCGACGCGGCGTCCTGGTCTCGACCGCCTCGAAGATCATGCGGGTCGTCTCGCCCAGTTCCAGATCCGACGAATACAGAAGGCTCTGCTGCTGCTGCTCGTCCAGAAGGCTTTCCGGCGGGACCAGTTCGAACACGTCGACGCCGTCCAGCGACCAGCCGTGCGCCCGCGCCGTGCCGCGAAGTTCCTCCTCCGTCTCGGACAGGGTGATGTACAGGCCGACCTCGCCCTGCCGCGCGCCCTCCATCAGAAACTTCATCGCCGCCGTCGTCTTGCCCGTCCCGGGCGCGCCCTCCAGCAGATAGACGCGATCACGCTCCAGACCGCCGGCCAGGACGTCGTCGAGGCCCGGTATGCCGAAGCCGGCGTCGGTCACCGCGGTCTGTTCATTCATCCTGATCGTCCTCCAGTGTCGCGGCTGAGCCGTAACGCCCGCGCCGCGCCTTGGTTACACGGGCGGCGTCAAAGAGACAGAACCAGCATACACAAGGCGTCAGGTTGGGTTTGACCCGCGGTGTTCCGGTCCCGCTGGCCGCGCTTGTCCACGATAGAGAGCGGAGCGGGCAGAAAGCCGAACTGGGCTCAGGGCTTGTTCTGCGGCGACATCTCCGCCGTCTCGACTTCCGCCAGCCGCCAGCTGGCTTCGACCCGGTGCTCGAAGAGCGGGCCGGCGCCGCGCACGCTGGTGCGCCAGTCACGGCCGCCGCCCTCCCGTGCGGTGAGGGCGGACAGCGAGGCACGCAGCTCGCCCAGCGCGTCGCCGGGCCGGTCGCGGTTCAGCAGGAAGACCGCATAGCGGCTGGATTCGCCCAGGGTGTCTGGATGGGCCGGCGCCAGACGGGTCGTGGTGATGCCGCGCACGCGCTGGAACAGGACCTCGGCTTCATCCGGGCGGCCCAGGGCGCCCAGAACCGCCGCCCGTCCGCCGAGCGTATCGACGATGTCGGGACTGTCGCCGCCGACCCCGGCCTCCAGCAGCCGCTGGGCCAGGGCGAACTCGGGCTCGGCCTCGGCGTAACGTCCCTGATCGGCCAGGCTGTGGCCGATATTGCCGTGAACCACGCCGGTGAAGGGATGTTCGGGCCCCGCCACCTCCAGCGCCAGAACCAGCGCCCGACGGAACTGGGTCTCGGCCTTCTGGCCGT
>Ga0247812_10000418_pt1 | contig 28600 bp, 25 predicted proteins | sample UWRJL149409B1_FD_178011 | JGI IMG/M metagenome (GOLD analysis project Ga0247812, IMG submission 178011) | Plant litter microbial communities from Arlington Agricultural Research Station in Wisconsin, United States - UWRJ-L149-409B-1 | ecosystem: Environmental > Terrestrial > Plant litter >...
GAAGGGTTGAACTCACTCTCGTGAGTCACAGTGGGGGTACCGGGATTTGAACCTGGGACCTCTTCATTATCAGTGAAGCGCTCTAACCAACTGAGCTATACCCCCGCGGGCAGATTCGAGAGTACCGTACCTGCGCCGGGAATCCCAATCGAGCGATTTCTCGCTCTCAGTGGGTTAGTTGTTCGTGAATCCGACGAGCAGTCCGCCCGTGATTCTGACGCTGAAGTTGTAGAGAACACTCGTGATCGCGCCGAGGGCGGTGCCCACGATGATGTTGAGGATCGCCACGACGACGGTGAACAGAGAGACCTGTGCGAGCGAGAAGCTGTCGGTGATGCTGAACGACTCGTCGCCGAGGATCTCGGCGAGAGTGCGGTCGAGCGTCTCGAAGATGCTCGTCGACTGCAGCACGAGGTACACGAGGATCGTCGCGACCACGAGAACGATGCCGAGCGACACCGCCACCAGGAACGACAGCTTCACGGTCGACCAGAAGTCGACGTAGACCAGCTTGAGACGGACTTGCTTGGTGGCTACGGGTTTCTGCGACTTGCGCTGCAGCTTTTCGGCGACGCTACTCATCTACTGATTCGTCCTCTCCAGAGACCACGGGTACCGCCGGGATTTCTCCGAGCACTACGTCGCCGTCCTGATTAACTAGGTTGCGTTCGCTGTTCTTCGCAAGCGCGATGATTCTGTCATCCTCGGCGAAACGGGCGAAAACGACGCCCATCGTGTCCCTGCCCTTGGCGGGAACTTCGGCCACGGAGGAGCGTACCACCTTGCCGCTGGCAAGAACCACAAGCACCTCGTCGTCGTCGGAGACGATGAGGGCGCCGGCGAGATCGCCGCGTGCCTCCTGCAGCTTGGCGACCTTGATGCCCAGTCCGCCTCGACCCTGCACGCGGTATTCGTCGGTGGAGGTGCGCTTGGCGAAGCCGCCCTCGGTCACGACGAAGACGAAGCCGGCGTCGGTGACGACGCTCGCGCTGAGCAGCTCGTCTCCCTCGCGGAAGTCCATACCCTTCACACCCGACGTCGACCGGCCCATCGGACGCATGGCCGAGTCCGACGCGGTGAAGCGGATCGACATGCCCTTGTGCGACACGAGCAGCACGTCCTGCGTCTCCTCCACGAGCATGGCCGAGACGAGCTCGTCCTCCTCGCGCAGGTTGATCGCGATGATGCCGCCGGTGCGGTTGGTGTCGTACTCGGTGAGCGCCGTCTTCTTCACGAGTCCGCGACGGGTGGCGAGAACGAGGTACTTCGCCGCCTGGTAGTCGGGGATATCGAGGATCTGTGCGATCTCCTCGCCGGGCTGCAGGGCGAGCAGGTTGGCGACATGCTGGCCCTTGGCGTCGCGGCCGGCCTCTTGCAGTTCGTAGGCCTTGGCGCGGTAGACACGGCCGGTGTTCGTGAAGAACAGCAGCCAGTGGTGGGTGGTGGTGACGAAGAAGTGCTCGACCACGTCGTCGGCGCGCAGCTGCGCACCCTTGACGCCCTTGCCGCCGCGGTGCTGGCTGCGGTAGTTGTCGCTGCGCGTGCGCTTGATGTAGCCGCCGCGGGTCACGGTGATGACCATCTCTTCCTCGGGGATGAGGTCTTCCATGCTCATGTCGCCGTCGAAGCCGAACATGATCTCGGTGCGGCGTTCGTCGCCGAAGCGGTCGACGAGTTCGGTGAGTTCTTCCGACACGATCTCGCGCTGGCGGGCGGGCGTCGCGAGGATGTGGTGGTACTCGGCGATCTTCGCTTCCCACTCGGCTGCCTCGTCGACGATCTTCTGTCGTTCGAGGGCCGCGAGGCGACGCAGCTGCATGTCGAGGATGGCGCGTGCCTGGAGCTCGTCGATGGTGAGCAGTTCCATCAGGCCGTCGCGGGCCGTCTCGGTGTCTGCACTGCGACGGATGAGCGCGATGACCTCGTCGAGCGCGTCGAGCGCCTTGAGGTACGCGCGCAGAATGTGCATGCGCTCTTCGGCCTTCTTGAGGCGGAAGGTGGTGCGACGCACGATCACTTCGATCTGGTGGTCGATCCAGTGCGTGATGAAGCCGTCGATCGGCAGTGTGCGCGGAATGCCGTCGACGATCGCGAGCATGTTCGCGCCGAAGTTGTCCTGCAGCTGCGTGTGCTTGTAGAGGTTGTTGAGAACGACCTTGGCCACCGCGTCGCGCTTGAGCACGATCACGAGGCGCTGGCCGGTGCGGCCGGAGGTCTCGTCGCGGATGTCGGCGATGCCGCCGATCTTGCCCTCCTTGACGAGCTCGGCGATCTTCAGCGCGAGGTTGTCGGGGTTCACCTGGTACGGCAGCTCGGTGACGACGAGGCAGGTGCGACCCTGCAGCTCCTCGACGTTGACGACCGCGCGCATCGTGATCGATCCGCGTCCGGTGCGGTACGCGTCCTGGATTCCCTTGATGCCGAGGATCTGCGCGCCGGTCGGGAAGTCAGGTCCCTTGATGCGCTCGATGAGCGCCTCGAGCAGCTCTTCGCGCGGGGCGTCGGGGTTCTCGAGGGCCCAGAGGGCTCCGGATGCCACTTCCCGCAGGTTGTGCGGAGGGATGTTGGTCGCCATACCCACGGCGATACCGACGGAACCGTTGACGAGCAGGTTCGGGAAGCGCGCCGGCAGAACGACGGGCTCCTGGGTCTTGCCGTCGTAGTTGGGGACGAAGTCGACGGTCTCCTCGTCGATGTCGCGCACCATCTCCATGGCGAGCGGGGCCATCTTGGTCTCGGTGTATCGCGGGGCCGCGGCGCCGTCGTTGCCGGCCGAGCCGAAGTTTCCCTGTCCGAGAGCGAGCGGGTAGCGCAGGCTCCACGGCTGAACGAGGCGCACGAGTGCGTCGTAGATCGACGAGTCGCCGTGCGGGTGGAACTGGCCCATGACCTCGCCGACCACGCGGGTGCACTTGTTGAAGCCCTTGTCGGGGCGGTATCCACCGTCGTACATCGCGTAGATCACGCGGCGGTGCACCGGCTTCAGACCGTCGCGCACCTCGGGAAGCGCGCGTCCGACGATGACGCTCATCGCGTAGTCGAGGTAGGAGCGCTGCATCTCGAGCTGCAGGTCGACCTGGTCGACCTTGTCGTGACGGGTGTCGACGACGGCCTTCTCGAAAGTGGGTTCCTTGGCGTCGTCGCCGGTGGGTTCTGTTACGTCAGCCATTTTTGTCTCTCGTTATGAGGTAAATCGTCTGGGAAGATCTCGATACGAGCGCTAGAGCGCTCTACTCGATCCGATCGGCTTCGCGCGATCAGATGTCGAGGAAACGCACGTCTTTGGCATTGCGCTGGATGAAGTTACGGCGCGATTCGACGTCTTCGCCCATGAGCGTGGAGAAGATCTCGTCGGCCGCGGCCGCGTCGTCGAGGGTCACCTGCAGCAGGGTGCGGGTCGCGGGGTCCATCGTGGTCTCCCACAGCTCGCTGTAGTCCATCTCGCCGAGACCCTTGTAGCGCTGGATGCCGTTCTCTTTCGGGATGCGCTTGCCGGCGGCGAGGCCGAGCTCGAGCATTCCGTCGCGCTCCTTGTCGCTGTACACGAACTGGTGCTCGGCGTTCGTCCACTTGAGGCGGTAGAGCGGCGGCTGGGCGAGGTACACGTAGCCGTGGTCGATGAGCGGGCGCATGTAGCGGAAGAGCAGCGTGAGCAGCAGGGTCGTGATGTGCTGGCCGTCGACGTCGGCATCGGCCATCAGCACGATCTTGTGGTACCTGACCTTCTCGGGGTCGAAGTCCTCGCCGATTCCCGCACCGAACGCGGTGATCATGGCCTGCACTTCGGCGTTGCCGAGGGCGCGGTCGAGGCGCGCCTTCTCGACGTTGAGGATCTTGCCGCGCAGCGGAAGGATGGCCTGGAACTGCGGGTCGCGACCCTGAACGGCCGAACCGCCTGCCGAGTCGCCCTCCACGATGTAGATCTCGCTGAGCGACGGGTCCTTCGAGGAGCAGTCGCGCAGCTTTCCGGGCATTCCGCCCGATTCGAGGAGACCCTTGCGTCGGGTCTGCTCGCGCGCCTTGCGCGCGGCGAGCCGGGCCTGCGATGCCTGGATCGCCTTGCGGATCACGTCGCGGGCCTGCGTCGGGTTGCGGTCGAACCAGTCGCCGAGCTGCTGGCCGGCCACACGCTGAACGAAGGCCTTCGCCTCGGTGTTGCCGAGCTTGGTCTTGGTCTGTCCCTCGAACTGCGGTTCGGCGAGCTTCACCGAGATGACGGCGGTGAGCCCCTCGCGCACGTCGTCGCCGGAGAGGTTCTCGTCCTTCTCCTTGATGATGCCCTTTTCCCGGGCATAGCGGTTGACGAGGGTGGTCAACGCGGCGCGGAAGCCCTCTTCGTGGGTTCCGCCCTCGTGGGTGTTGATCGTGTTCGCGTAGGTGTGCACGCTCTCGGTGTAGGCGTTGGTCCACTGCATCGCGACCTCGAGCGAGATCTTGCGGTCGGTGTCTTCCGACTCGAACGCGATGATGTCGGGGTGGATGAGCTCGGCCTTCTTGGCCTTGTTCAAGTACTCGACGTAGTCGACGAGACCCTTCTCGTACATGTAGCTCTCGACGATGTCTTCTTCGCCACGCTCGTCGGTGAGCGTGATGCGCAGGCCCTTGTTGAGGAAGGCCATCTGCTGGAAGCGGGCACGCAGCGTCTCGTGGTCGAACTCGACCGTTTCGAAGGTCTCGGCGCTCGGCCAGAAGGTCTGCTGCGTTCCGGTCTCGTCGGTCGCTTCGCCCTTCTCGAGCGGCGCGGTGGGAACACCGTCGTGGAAGCTCATGCGCCAGACGTGGCCCTGGCGGCGCACCTCGGTCTCGACCTTGCTCGAGAGCGCGTTCACGACCGAGATACCCACGCCGTGCAGTCCGCCCGAGACGGAGTAACCGCCGCCGCCGAACTTGCCGCCGGCGTGCAGGATCGTCATTACGACCTCGACGGTCGACTTCTGCTCCTGCTTGTTGATGTCGACCGGGATGCCGCGGCCGTTGTCGCGCACGCGGATCGAACCGTCTTTACGCATGGTGACGAGAATGAGGTCGCAGTGGCCGGCGAGTGCCTCGTCGACGGAGTTGTCGACTACCTCGTAGACAAGGTGGTGCAGACCGCGCGGACCGGTGGAACCGATGTACATACCGGGACGCTTGCGAACGGCTTCGAGCCCCTCGAGAATCTGGATCTGGTCTGCGCCGTAGCTGTCGTCTTGCAGATCCTCGGTGGGAATAGTCGCCATCTGAAATTGTGCTCCTGCCGCGTCTGTGATCACGCCATCCGAGATTGTGGTCCCACAACGGGACGCGCTCGACGGCCGTTCAAGTCTACCAAATCGCGACCCCCGCCGCTCGCTCCACGCCCGTCTGGCGCGCTTTCGTCGGAGGGGTGACCAGATTTGTCCACTTAGCCGTAAGTATCGCGCGGGCCCCTGCCTGGAATTGATCTGGGGCCGCGTTTCCAGGACGGGGCGTTCGGCCCTTCGAAGCGCACCGACTGGATCTTCGCCTCCGGGTAGTGCAGGGCGATGTGCGTGACGATCTGGGTGCGCATCAATCGCAGCTGGGTCGCCCAGGCGGTCGAATCGCACTGGATGGTGAGCACGCCGTCTTCGATGCCGGTCGGGGTCGAGTGTTCGGCGGTCTCCGCACCCGCGATCTCGACCCACGAGGCGACGAGGTCGGATTGGGCGAGAGGAGACGTCCACCCCATGTTGTTGGTGAGACCGTCGATGACGTCGGAGAGTCCGAGCGGATCGCGGCCGGCGCCGAACGGCACGCTGGCCCCCTCGACCCGCTTCTCGCGCTTCTTCGCGTCGTTCGATTTGAAGTCGCCCGTGCCGAACAGCTGGCGGAAGCGCAGATAGACCGCGCGGGCTTCGTCGTTGTCGCGCGGCGGAACCTGGTTCGTCATGATTCCTCCTCCTCCACGATACGACCGGAGCGGATGCGCACGATATGGCCCGCGAGCTCGGTGGGAACGTCGTCGAGCACGGCCGCGGTGATCAGCACCTGTTCGAAGCCGTCGATCGCCGCCGCGAGGCGGCCGCGGCGCGATTCGTCGAGTTCGGCGAAGACGTCGTCGAGAATGAGAACAGGGTCGCCGGTGGATGATTCGCGCCGGAGCACGGCCGCCGCCGCGAGTTTGAGCGACAGCGCGAACGACCACGATTCGCCGTGGCTCGCGTAGCCGCGGGCGGGCAGATCGTTGAGTTCGAGCACCAGGTCGTCGCGATGCGGACCCGCGAGAGTGATGCCGCGATCGACTTCTGCGCGCCGGAGGCGCGCGAGCGCCGCGCGAAAATTTTTTGATATTTCGTCGAGGTCGAGGGCGCCGCCGCGCACGGCGTTCTGCTCGATCGTCGACTCGTCGGCCGTGTCGCTGGCGAGGATGCTGAGATAGCTCGCGAGCGACGCGCGATGGTCGGCGCCCGCGATCGCCGAGTACGCCGCCTTCACCTCGGGGAGCAGTTCGGCGATCAAGGCGCTGCGGGCCTGGATCAGTTCCGACCCGAATTCGACGAGACGGTCGTCCCAGATTTCGAGAGTGGAGAGCCCGTTCTCGCGCAGACCGGATGCCCGGGCCGACTTGAGAAGGGAATTGCGCTGTTTCAGAACGCGCTCGTAGTCGACCATCACCCCGGTGAGCCGGGGAAAACGTTGGACGAGGAGCTCGTCCATGAACCGTCGTCGTCCCGACGGTTCGCCCCGCACGAGCGCGAGATCTTCGGGGGCGAAGAGGATGCTCGAGAAGTAGCGCGGAAGGTCGCGGGTCTTGATGGCCGACCGGTTGATCTGCGCACGGTTCGCCCCGGTGCGGTTGATCTGCACCTCGGCGAGGATCTGCCGGTCGCTGTGTTCGAGCCGGGCACGCACGATCGCGGCGTCCTGGCCCGCCCGGATCATCGCGTGGTCGGTGGAGACGCGATGGGATCCGAGCGTGCTCAGGAAGCCGAGTGCTTCGACCAGGTTCGTTTTGCCCTGGCCGTTGCTTCCGACGAAGACGTTCGCGCCCGTCACCAACCCGACGTCAACGGTTTCGTAGTTACGAAAGTCGGTGAGGTTGAGATGGGTGACGATCACGATCGGGGTGGTGCTATTCCGCCTTGCGGACGGAGTGTCCGCCGAACTGGTTGCGCAGAGCCGCGACAGCCTTCATCGAGGGCGAGTCACCCTGGCGCGAAACGAAACGGGCGAAGATCGCGGCGCTGATCGTCGGAACCGGGACGGCGTTGTTGAGCGCCTCTTCGACGGTCCAACGGCCCTCGCCGGAGTCTTCGACGTAGCCTTCGATCTCCTTGAATTCGGGGTCTTCCTTGAGCGCCTTGACCAGCAGCTCGAGCAGCCAGGATCGCACGACGGTTCCGCGCTGCCATGCCTCGAAGGTTCCCGTGACGTCCTTGATGATGTCCTTGCGGGTGTCGAGCAGCTCGTAGCCCTCGGCCCACGCCTGCATCAGCGCGTATTCGATGCCGTTGTGCACCATCTTGGCGTAGTGACCGGCACCGATTTCGCCGGTGTGCACGAAGCCTTCCGCACGCGGACCCTCGGGACGCAGGGCGTCGAAGATCGGCATGGCGCGCTCGACATCGGCCGAGTTTCCGCCGACCATGAGGCCGTAGCCGTTCTCGAGGCCCCAGACACCGCCCGAGACGCCGGCGTCGACGTAGTTGATGCCCTTTTCGGCCAGTTCTGCCGAGTGCTTGAAGTCGTCGGTGAAGCGCGAGTTGCCACCCTCGATGACGAGGTCGCCCTCGGAGAGCACGGTGCCGAGCTCGGTGATGACGCCGGAGGTGATCTGGCCCGACGGGACCATGACCCAGACGACGCGCGGCGCGGGAAGCGCGGCGGCCAGTTCGGCGAGGCTCGCAACATCGGAGACAGCGGGGTTGGGGTCGTAACCCGTTACCTCGATGCCGCCCTTGCGCAGACGAGCACGCATGTTGTTGCCCATCTTGCCGAGTCCAATGAGCCCAATGTGCATAGAAATTCCTTAGTACGGAGTGTGGTGGTGGTGTTTAGCGCAGGAGCAGGTTGGGCTGGAGGAGGTACTTGTAGTTGTCAGCCCCCGCCTGGTCCTTCGAGGACTGGCTCGTGATGAGCACCGGTCCAGGCTTGTTGGGGTTGTCGGTCTTGGTGAACGAGATGCGCACGAACTCCGAGTGCACCGCGCCGAGACCGTCGAGCAGGAACGCCGGCTTGAGCGACACGACGGTGTCGACTCCGGTGAGGAACGCGTCGATCGTCTCGGAGGCCTGCGCCTGCTCGGAACCGATCGCCTCGAGGGTCAGGCCGTCGACCGAGAAGCTGAACCGGAGCGCGGCCTCGCGCTCGAGCACCAGCGAGACACGACGCACGGCTTCGACGAGCTCGGCCGTGTTGATGACGGCGTAGTTGTCGACCACGTCGGGGAAGAGTCGCTTCACCGGGGGGAAGTTGCCCTTGATCAGCAACGAGGTCACGGTCTTCTTGTCCGCCTGGAACGCGATGAGTTCGCGTTCGTCGCTCGACGTGATCGCGACGGAGATCGAACCGCTGTGGCCGAAGGTCTTTCCGATCTCGATCAGGGTGCGGGCGGGAACCAATGCCGTGATGACGTCGGTCACCGAGTCATCCGCTGTCCACTCGATCTCGCGAACCGCGACGCGATAGCGGTCGGTGGCGATGAGCGAGAGCTTGTTGTCGGTGATCTCGAGCTGCACGCCGGTGATGACGGGGGTGACGTCGTCGCGCGAAGCGGCGACGGCGACCTGCGAGACGGCGTTGGCGAAAAGCTCGGCCGGCAGGAAGCCCGACTGGGCCGAGACCTGCGGAAGCGTCGGGTATTCCTCGACGGGCATGCTCAGCAGGGTGAAGTGCGCGGAACCGCAGGAGACCGTGATGCGGCCCTCTTCGGTCGCGAACGTGACTGGTGCATTGGGAAGCCGGCTGGCGATATCCGCGAGGAGTCGCCCGGAAACGAGGACCTTGCCCGGGTCGCTGACCTCGGCGGCGATCTCGGTCTGGGCGGAGACCTCGTAGTCGAACGACGAGAGGGTGAGCCCGGCGTCGGTCGCTTCGATCAGGATTCCACTCAAAATGGGCAGGGTGGTGCGCTGGGGAAGCAACTTCACCGCGAACGAGACTGCCTCGCTGAAGACGTCGCGATTTACCTGGAACTTCACGTATGTAACCCCTGTCACTGGTGGGTGGGCTGTCTAGCCGGTTAATACTGGCACAGGCCAGGACGGCCGGATTGGCGCAGACCCCAAGGTTATCTCTCGCTAACCAATAAGGATTTAAGAGAACAACAGTGTTAACCGCTGTGCGAACTGTTAGTAACTACAAGAAATCCGCGAGGCGACGGGAAACTACAAGAGTGTGAGTTGTTGACGACGTGTGGAATTAACCGACAAGTTTTGTAACTACTCCGGAACCTCTCACAACCCGTTTCCACAGAACCTTGTAATTCGCCAACAGCTTTCCCGGCGAGTTCCCCCAGTTATCCACAGGCATTTCATACTGTGTGAAAACTCCGGATCGGCCTGAAACCGGGCTTTTCGCCGAAGGTCAGTTTTTGCCGAAGCGGTGGTTCTGCTTGATGCGGCTCGTGAGCTCGGTCACCTGGTTGTAGATCGAGCGGCGTTCTTTCATCAGTTCGGTGATCTTCTTGTTGGCGTACATGACCGTGGTGTGGTCGCGGTTGCCGAACAGCTGGCCGATCTTGGGCAGGGAGAGGTTGGTCATCTCGCGGCAGAGGTACATCGCGATCTGGCGGGCGGTCGCGACGGCCTGCGATCGGGATGACCCGTACAGGTCGTCGACCGTGAGCTTGAAGTACTCCGCGGTGTGGTTGATGATGTCGACCGGCGCGATCACGTTGTCGTCGTCGAGGGTGATGAGGTCTTTCAACACCGTCTGTACGAGCGCGAGGTCGACCGGCTGACGGTTGAGGCTGGCGAACGCGGTGACGCGGATGAGCGTTCCCTCGAGCTCGCGGATGTTCGACGACACCTTCGAGGCCATGTACTCGAGGATCTCGTTGCCGACCTGGAGCTTCTCGCTCTGCGCCTTCTTACGGAGGATCGCGATGCGGGTCTCGAGATCGGGCGCCTGCACGTCGGTGATCAGGCCCCACTCGAAGCGCGAGCGCATACGGTCTTCGAAACCGGTGAGGGCCTTCGGCGGCAGGTCGCTGGTGATGACCACCTGCTTGTTGTGATCGTGGAGGGTATTGAAGGTGTGGAAGAAGGCCTCCTGGGTGGAGTCCTTTCCCTGCAGGAACTGGATGTCGTCGATCAGCAGGATGTCGATGTCGCGGTAGCGCGACTGGAACACGCTCGAGCGGTTGTTCGCGATCGAGTTGATGAAGTCGTTCGTGAATTCCTCGCTGCTGACGTAGCGCACCCGGATGCCCGGATAGAGGCTTTCGGCGTAGTGGCCGATCGCGTGCAGGAGGTGGGTCTTGCCGAGACCGGAGTCGCCGTAGATGAAGAGCGGGTTGTAGGCCTTGGCCGGCGCCTCGGCCACGGCCACCGCGGCGGCATGGGCGAACCGGTTGGACCCGCCGATGACGAAGTTGTCGAAGTTGTACTTGGGGTTGAGGCGAGAGTCGGAGCGACGGCCCGGATTGTTGGTGTCGACGGGCGCCGGCACCAGCTGGGGCTCGATGTACGCCGCCTGCTCGCCGATGCCCGGATCCTGCTCGAGCGAATCGTGCTGGATGTCGGGGTTCACGACGATCGCGAAGTTGGCGACCTCCTGGTCTTCGCTCAGTCCGGCGATGGCGTTGAGGAGAGGGAGTCGGATGCGCTGCTCGAGCATTCCGCGGGTCAATTCGTTGGGTACCTCGAGGTAGAGGGTGCCGGCCATGACGCCTTTCGGCTCGACGAGACTGATGAAACCGAGGAGCTGTGGGGTGATGCGTTCGTCAGACGTGAGCCTGGTGAGCACCGATTTCCATATCTCAGGGGTCGAGTCAGCTATTTCGGCCATACGAATTCGTTCCTACAATCAAAAAGTTATTCACAGAGTTATCCACTGAGGGGATAACTGCCGCGCCTCGGTAATTTACCGGATTCGCCCCGGAGAATGGGTAGGACTTCACCTTAGTTCGTACCCCTGTGCACTCACCAACCCCAAGTTATCCAGATGTGGATAACCTTGAAGTACCGCCTCAAGTTTGACCGTGGCGGGTTAACGCCGTACTTTTAATAGGTTGACTTCTGCCTTCGGGCCAAACCTCGTCTTTCCGGCCTTCAGAGCTGGGCTTTGGAGATACCACTATGAGCAAGAGAACTTTCCAGCCGAACAACCGCAAGCGTGCCAAGGTGCACGGCTTCCGTCTGCGTATGCGCACCCGTGCGGGCCGTGCGATCCTGGGCGCTCGTCGCCGCAAGGGTCGCACCGAGCTTTCCGCGTAGTACTGAACCCAAGTTCGCCGTGTCCCGTGCTCGATCGATGAGCGTCTTTTCGACGCACATAGGTCGAGCATGTGGCTTTCCGGTCCCGACCGACGGCACCGGGAGCATCCGTGCTCTCTAAATCCAACCGGGTTCTCAGCGCGGCCGATTTCAAATCGGCAGTGCGCAGGGGCAAACGGGTCTACGCGCCGCACGCGGTCCTTTACCTGCTCGCCCATTCCGATGCCGAGCCGACCCGTTTCGGATTCATCGTCGGCAAGAACGTCGGCGGAGCGGTACAGCGCAACCTCGTCAGACGACGACTGAGGTCGATCGGTCGCGATCTTCTCGCGACGAACGCCTCCGGACGCGACGTGGTCGTGCGGGCATTGCCAGGCGTTGACCAACTTGCCTGGGATACCCTTCACACGGAGATTTCCGAAGCGGTGAATGGGAGCGTGGGGCGGCGATGAATCGAACGCTGTCGTTCGTGTGGCTTCTTCCGCGAAACCTCTGTGTGCTCGTCCTGCGTCTGTATCGCGCGGTGATCTCGCCCCTCTACGGTGACGTCTGCCGGTATTACCCCTCATGTTCTTCGTACGCGCTTCAAGCGATCCAGCACCACGGAGTGATCCGCGGCATCTGGTTGGGCTCGCTCAGAATCGCCCGCTGCCACCCGTGGGCTGCGGGCGGAGTCGACGACATCCCGCAACGACCGACCGAGCGGTACTCGGTAACCAACTTCGGTTTTGTCGTCGCACATAGCCACGGAAAGGGCTGACCCCACCCATGCCAGATCTCATCGGAACCATACTGTGGCCCATCAAGTGGGTCATTGAGGCGATTCTCGTCGCGTTCCACACCGGCCTCGACCTGATCGGCCTCGATCCCGCCGCCGGTCTCACCTGGGTGCTGTCGATCGTCGGTCTCGTGCTCGTCGTGCGCGCCGCGCTCATCCCGATCTTCGTGCGCCAGATCAAGAGCCAGCGCCGGATGCTCGAAGTGGCTCCGCAGCTGAAGAAGATCCAGGACAAGTACAAGGGCAAAAAAGACCAGTTCTCCCGCGAGGCGATGTCGCGCGAGACCATGGCCCTCTACAAGGACACCGGCACGAACCCGCTGGCGTCGTGCCTCCCGCTGCTCATCCAGATGCCCATCTTCTTCAGCCTCTTCTCGGTGCTGAACGAGGCGAAGCCGCAACCCGACGGCAGCTACCGCGAGGGTGTCGGACTCCTCTCGCAGGAGCTCTCCGAGCAGTTCGGCAGCTCGTCGCTCTTCGGTGTCGCTCCCCTGCGCCTGAGCATCCAGACCGCGCTCGACGCCGGCAACACCGTCGTCGTCGTCATCGCCCTCGTGATGGTGGTCATCATGACCGCCTCGCAGTTCATCACGCAGCTGCAGATCATGTCGAAGAACCAGTCGCCCGAGATGAAGGCGAGCCCGACGTACAAGCAGCAGCGCATCCTGCTCTACATCCTCCCCCTCGTCTTCGCGTTCTCTGGCTTCGCGTTCCCCATCGGCGTTATGTTCTATTGGCTGACCTCGAACATCTGGACGATGGTCCAGCAGTTCATCGTGATCCGCAACATGCCGACGCCCGGCAGCGAAGCGGCCTTCGCCCGCGAGGCCCGCCTCGCGAAGAAGCGCCAGCGCCGTGGCATCACCGTGACCGAGATCGAAGAGCCCGCAGCGGTCGAAGAGGTCAAGAAGCCGCAGCGTGTTCAGCCCGTGGGCAAGAACCGCGCCAAGAAGCAGACTGGAAACAAGAAGTGAGTGACGTGACCGAGACAGACACCACCCCGGCGATCGTGGCCGACGACGCTTCCGCCACCGAGAACGAGGCGCCCACCACCGGGCAGCTCGAAGAAGAGGGCGAGATCGCGGCGGACTACATCGAGGAGCTTCTCGACATCACCGACCTCGACGGCGACATCGAGATCGACACCCGCGGTGGCCGGGCCTACGTGTCGGTCAACTCGAGCGAGGACACCAACCTGCGCCTCCTCGCCCGCCCCGACACCGTGGCCGCTCTCCAGGAACTCACGCGTATCGCCGTGCAGACCAAGACCGGTTCGTTCTCGCGCCTGATCCTCGATGTGGGCGGCTCGCGCGAGGCCCGCGTGGCCGAGCTGACCATCCTCGTCGACAAGGCCGTCGAGCGCATCGAAGCCGGCGCCGACTCCGCTGCCCTGCCCGCGATGTCGTCGTACGAGCGCAAGCTGGTCCACGACGTGGTCGCAGAACGTGGGTTCTCCTCGCAATCCGAGGGCGAAGGCCGCGACCGGCACACCGTCATCACGCGCGCCTAGTTTCACGTGAAACATTGAACGACATCGAACTCGAGACCGAGCCGGCCGCGGCGGCCGCGCTGTTCGGCGACCGCATCGACGTGGCACGCGCCTTCACGGCCGACCTCGCCCGCCGCGGCGAGGAACTCGGCCTCATCGGACCACTGGAGCTCCCTCGGCTCTGGACCCGTCACATCCTGAACTCCGTTCTCGTGGCACCGCTCCTCTCCCCCGGCGTCGTCGGCGACATCGGAAGCGGGGCCGGACTTCCCGGTATCGTTCTCGCGATCGCCCGCCCCGACGTGTCGTTCGTGCTCATCGAGCCGATGGAACGCCGCGTCGACTGGCTCACCAGCGAGGCCAAGTCGCTCGGGCTCGAGAATGTGAAGGTCATCCGCGCCCGCGCCGAGGAGACCAAGCTCGACTGGCCCCTCGACCAGGTGACCGCACGCGCCGTCAGTGCGCTGTCGACTCTGATCCCGCTCACCGCACCGCTGGTGAAGGCCGGCGGTCAGATGCTGTTTATGAAGGGCGCGCGGGTCGAAGACGAGATCACCGCGGCCGCCAAGGCGATCCGCAAGGCGCGACTGAGCGAAGTCGAGGTCCTCGTGCTCGGTGAGGGCCTAGTACCCGAAGTCACTAGGGTCTTTCGGGCTACAGTTGATTGATCGCCCGAGACGTTTTTCGAAACCCTCGGCTCGAACGCGGCATCACCTAGCGGTGTCGCGCGCATAGATCCCGCTGCGACCGCCTGAACGTCTTCGGACTGCGGCCCACTAGAGAAGGTTTCACGTGAAACATCCCGATGGTTACCCCGCGGGGAGTTCTGTTCCGCAGGGTTCCTATCCGGTCGGATCGGCCACTCCCCCGGTAGCCGCCGGCAACGATTCCGCAGCCGGGGCTTCGCCCACGCTGCACGCGCTGGTGGAACCCGGACAGCCCGTGGCGAACAGCGTTCCGCAACCCGTCGCGCCGAGGGCGGCCGCCGCGGCTGCCCAGACTCCCGCGTCGAGCGGAGCCTTCGACGATTCGACTCCCCTCGCCCGCGAGATCGCGGAGAACGCCCGCCGACGTCGCGCCCTGGCGGCACAGAAGCTTCCTCTGCCCTCGTCGCCCCGTGTTTTCACGGTGGCGAACCAGAAGGGCGGTGTCGGTAAAACCACGACGACCGTCAACCTCGCCGCCGCACTGGCCAGGGGCGGCGCGCGGGTGCTCGTCATCGACCTCGACCCGCAGGGCAACGCATCTACGGCTCTCGGAGTGGAACATCGTTCCGATACCCCGAGCGTCTACGACGTGATCATCGGCGACGAGCCGATCGCCGACATCCTGCAGAAGAGCCCGGAGTTCGAAGCCCTGTACTGCCTGCCGGCGACGATCCACCTCGCCGGCGCCGAGATCGAGCTCGTCTCGCTCGTCGCCCGCGAGCAGCGGCTGCGTTCCTCGCTCGACAAGTTTCTCGCAGAGACGACGGAACCTTTCCACTACGTGTTCATCGACTGCCCGCCGTCGCTCGGGCTGCTCACCATCAACGCGTTCGTGGCCGCCCGCGAAGTCCTGATCCCGATCCAGTGCGAGTACTACGCGCTCGAGGGGCTCAGCCAGCTTCTCAACAACATCAAGCTGATCGAGCGTCACCTCAACCCGGTGCTGACGGTCTCCACGATCCTGCTCACCATGTACGACTCGCGCACGAACCTGGCCAACCAGGTCGCCGAGGACGTGCGCAACCACTTCCCCAAGGAGGTGCTGAAGACGCTCATCCCGCGTTCCGTCCGCATCTCCGAGGCGCCCAGCTACGGTCAGAGCGTCATCAGCTACGACCCGAGCTCCCCCGGTTCGCTCTCTTATCTCGAAGCGGCCGCCGAAATCGCACGACGAGGAGCACCCGCCTGATGGCTACCAAGAGAACCGGACTCGGCCGAGGAATCGGCGCACTCATCCCGGTGAGCGAAGACAGCGCTGCCCAGCGTCCGGTCGACGTGTTCTTCCCCGCGGCATCCGCTGAAAAGCAGGGTCTGCTGGCGGTCCCGGGCGCCCGCCTGGCCAATCTGAGCCCGGCCGACATCGTTCCGAACGCGGTGCAGCCGCGCACCGAGTTCCGCGACGAGGAACTCGCCGAACTCGTCGTCTCCATCCGGGAGATCGGCGTCCTGCAGCCGATCGTCGTGCGCCCGCTGGCCGGCGCCGTCGAAGGCGGGCCGCAGTACGAGCTCATCATGGGCGAGCGGCGCCTGCGCGCGACCAAGCAGCTCGGTCTGACCAGCATCCCGGCCGTGATCAAGAACACGGCCGACGAAGACATGCTGCGCGACGCGCTGCTCGAGAACCTGCACCGCGCGAACCTCAACCCGCTCGAAGAAGCCTCCGCCTACCAGCAGCTTCTCGCCGACTTCGGCATCACGCAGGAGCAGCTGGGTGACCGCATCGGCCGTTCACGCCCCCAGATCACGAACACACTGCGCCTGCTGCGCCTTCCGGAGCAGATCCAGCGCCAGGTCGCTGCCGGCGTGCTCAGCGCCGGACACGCGCGGGCGATCCTGTCGGTGGGCGAGCCCGAAGCGATGGACCGCCTCGCGTCGAAGATCGTGAACGAAGAGCTGTCCGTGCGCGCGGCCGAAGCTGCTGCCACTGCGGCCTCCCCCAAGGCACCCAAAGCGAAGCCCGCACCCGGCAAGCGCCAAGGACAGCTCGACGAGATCGCAGAGGGCCTCTCCGACCGTCTCGACACCCGCGTGAAGGTGACGCTCGGTGCGAGCAAAGGCACGATCGTCATCGATTTCGCCACCGTCGGCGACCTGAACCGCATTCTCGGCGAACTCGGCCAAGAGGGATTCCGCCGCTGACATACGCTCGCTCAGAGCTATCGGCCCCGCATGTTTCACGTGAAACATGCGGGGTCGTTTCGTTTCCGGGGATACACGTGTCGTGCGCCGCGGGTGGTGGTGCACGAGGTACCTTGTGGCCTGCCGGTACTCGCCGCGGCCGCGGTCGTGACTTGCGAGTGAGAGGGCTACTAGGGGCCACTCCCCCAGCGGATGACGCGTGTCCGATGATCGCCCGCGTGGGCCGCTCGGAACGGGCATCCTGCCAATTAGCGGGACTCGGCGACGGGGCTCTAGCTGCCGGGTGGGCTCGATCCGACAGTGAGGCGCCACCAACGCTGGTCACGGGGAGAGCATCGTCGATCGACCGGTGTGCGGCAGCGTGGCAGGCCGTCGTTCGTTTGGGCGCCTCAGCTATTGAATCGACCGCTGGAGGCAGCTCGTGGCGCCGTAGCGGTCTGGCTCCTTGGGCGGTGGCTGCGGGTCGGACCTGCTGCGGGTTCACGCCCGCTAACGGTTAAGACTGTGTGCCTGTGTGCCTGTGAGCCTGTGAGCCTGTGAGCCTGTGAGCCGCTGTGTCTGGTTGTCCGTGTGGCTGGGCATGTGTGCCATTCGGTCCCTGCGCCAGTGTGGCTGTGCGAGTGTGGGCTTCTGGAGCCCCGTGCCGGTGCAGGGCACGAGTCACGCCGAGAAGAGTCTGCTCATACGCGGCGAGCGGTGTGGGCACCAGCGGCTGTCGCGGCGTGGATACGGGGGCTAGCAAGCGCTGCGCATAGTCTTACGGAGTCCGCATCGCCGCTACGTCGGTCAGTGTCGAACGCAGCTGCCAGAGCTGCAGTGCGTCCGTTTTTGGAGCGTGGTGTTTCACGTGAAACATCCGTAATCGCCGGCGCGGGATTCGCGCTGCCCGCGCCACGCCAGGCCCTTCGGACACTGCGTTGGTCGCACGAAAGAGCGATCCCCTACCTGGCCGGCGCGACGCCTTGTCGTTACACAGCGGCCAAGGCGCGTCGGCACGTTGTGAGGACATCTGCAGTCGCTCAGACGGAGCCGTCGCAGTCTTGCGAACGGAGTCCGCGAGGCCAGGAACGACATCAGCTGTGCTTAGGGTATTCAGCAAATCGAGGCACAAGGAACGGACCCCAAACGCGCTCGTGAAGGCGGCGCACACACGCGGATTCGGCACGGGCGGTACCCGGCGACGTTCCTGTTGTGTCGAGCGGAGCCGCCGGTGTGAGTGTCGACAACGGCCGCTCGGCCATCCGGGATGAGCGTCATCCGGCTCCGTTCGCCTGGTGCTCCCCCGCTGTGGCGATGCCGTGCGCGGCACTAACCTCGTCCGCGCGATGAGCGACGTCGCCCGACGTCCGTCGGCTCGACGTACTTTGGCGCGACGTAAATGGGCTCGACGTGCGACGCGCCGCCGACAGGACCGGATGCCGTCGACGGATCGCCGACAGGATGGTTCGGTGTCGCGGGCCGTGTCGATCCTGTCGAGCGGTTCCGAGCGACTCGGGTCTCCGGCTCTGGGCGCGGCGACATTCGGCTGCGGCCGTCGACCAAAGTTGCCGCTCCGACCCGCCACCTCCGACCCGCCACCTCCGACCGGCCACCTCCGACCGGCACCTCCGACCGGCACCTCCGACCGGCACCTCCGACCGGCCTCGCCGACCGGCACCTCCGACCGGCCTCGCCGTTCGATGTTTCGCAATCACGTCTCCCTCGGAGCGAAATGCCGATTTTGGCTCTCAGCGGCGAAATCGCCCCGAAATCGTCGCGTCGGCCACTCGGGCCGTCAGGAACGATTCTGAGCGAAATCGGCCACGATCGACTCGCACGCAAATCCGCGTCACATCCGGTCGGGCGACGACCAAAAAACGCTCGTGACCTGCTCTTTTAGAGAGCGGGTCACGAGCGTTTCACGTGAAACTACGCGCGGGCCTCGTTTACGGCCGTCTGAGCAAGGGCGTAATACACCCATCCGACGTCGTGCCCGGCGGCTTCGAGCGCCAGTGGGAAGAGCGACGTCTCGGTCAGGCCGGGCAGGGTGCTCGCCTCGAGGAACCACGGCGTCCCGGCGCCGTCGACGATGAGGTCGATGCGCGAGATGTGCCGGAGGCCGAGCGCCGTGTGCGCGGTGATCGCGACCTCGGCCGCGCGGGCGGCCACCTCGTCGCTGATGCGGGCCGGTGCGTAGAAGCGGGTCTCCCCCGCCGTGTACCTCGCCTCGAAACTGTAGACGCCCGAGATCGGCTCGATCTCGATCGCGGGCAGCGCGACCGGACCGTCGCCGGTGTCGATGATGCTCACGGCGATCTCCGTGCCGACGATTTTCTGCTCGATGAGCGCGACGTCGGAATACGTGTACGCGTTCACCATGGCGCGCGGCAACTCGTCGAGCGTGTCGACGATGTTGACGCCCTGGGCCGATCCGCCCTGGGCGGGCTTCACCACGACGGGCACCGGCAGCTCGGCCGAGATGATGCCGAGCACCGCACCGGCGCCGAGCTCTCGGAAGGTGTCGCGCGGCAGCGTGATCGAGCGCGGAGTCGGAACGCCCGCGCGCGACACGATCACCTTCGCGGTCGGCTTGTCCCAGGCCAGCCGCGAGGCGTCGGACTTCGATCCGACGAACGGGATGCCGAGATAATCGATGAGACCGCGCAGCGCGCCGTCTTCGCCGCTGGCGCCGTGCAGCGCCGGCCAAATCACGTCGGGGCGGGTCTCTTCGAGGAACTCGAGCAACGTGGCATCCGGATCTCGCATAACGACCTCGATGCCGTGCTGGGCGAGGCTGTCGGAGACGCGGCGACCCGAACGCAGGGAGATGTCGCGCTCGTGCGAGAGTCCCCCGGCGAGAACGACGATCGTGCGCGGAGTTGAGTCAGTCATGGCGGTGCCCTAGTTGATGTTCGGCGGCGGGCTCGTGACCCGGTCGGTGGACTTGGTCGTGTCGAGCTGACCGGTGCCGGCGAAGGTCTCGAGCAGCTCGGTCTCGCCGTTGATCACCTTGGTGAGGCGACGGATGCCGAGCCGGATCGCGTCGGAGGTCGGGTAGCAGAACGAGAGACGGATGTTGTGACGCCCGTCGCCGTTCGCGAAGAACGCGGTGCCGGGCGTGTACGCGACGAGCTCTTTGACGGCGCGCGGCAGCATCGCCTTCGAGTCGAGGTGCTCGGGCAGGGTGAGCCAGACGTAGAACCCGCCGTTGGGGTCTGTCCACGTGAGGTCGGGCAGGTTCTCCTTTAAAGAGCCGATCATGGCCTCTTTTCGTTCGCGATAGATACCGCGGAAGGTATCGATCTGCGCGCGCCAATCGGATGCACCGAAGTAGGAGGTGATCACGTTCTGGGTGAACGTGCTCGGCGACAACACCGCGGACTCGTTGGCCAGGATGAGCTTCTCGCGGATGGCGTGCGGGGCGACGGCCCAGCCGACGCGGAGCCCGGGAGCGAAGGTCTTCGAGAACGAGCCGAGGTAGATGATGCCGTCGGTGTCGACCGAGCGCATCGCCTGGGGCGGCGGGCCGTCGAAGTAGAGCAGCCCGTACGGGTTGTCCTCGAGGATCAGGATGTTGTTCGACCGGGCGATCTCGATGATCTCGAGGCGGCGCTCCCAGCTGAGGGTGACCCCGGCCGGGTTGTGGAAGTTCGGGATCAGGTAGAGGAACTTGATGGTCTTGCCGGCGGCGCGGGTGCGCACGATAGCCTCGCGCAGCGACTCGGGCACCATGCCGTCGCCGTCGGTCGCCACGTGCACGACCTCGGCCTGGTAGGAGCGGAAGACGCCGATCGCGCCGACGTAGCTCGGGCTCTCGGCGAGGATGACGTCGCCCTTGTCGATGAACAGCTTGGTGACCAGGTCGAGGGCCTGCTGCGACCCGGTGGTGACGACGACGTCGTCGACGCTCGCGCGGATGCCCTCGAGCGCCATGACCTCGAGGATCTGCTCGCGGATGGCCGGTGTGCCCTGCCCGGAGCCGTACTGCAGCGCCTCGGGACCGTGGTCGCGCATCACGCGCTCGAGGGCGCCGCTGACGAGCTCGGGCGGCAGGGCGGAGACGTAGGGCATGCCGCCGGCGAGGGAGACGACTTCGGGGCGCGACGCGACGGCGAACAGGGCTCGCACCTCGGAGGCGCTGAGGCCTGCCGTGCGGTCGGCGTAGTGGCCGTACCACGGGTCGAGGTTGTTTCCCGCGTTTGATCCCGCTGTCGGGCCCTGTGTAGTCATGAAGATTTCCCGTTCGATCGTCGTTCAAGGATAGGGGGTGCGGCCCGGAGGCCCGTGGAGATACGAAAAAGCCCCGCCCGAGTGTGTCTCGGGCGGGGCTCCTGTTCGCGTGGTTATTACGCGAGGAACTCCGCCAGGTCGGCCTCGATGGCCGGCTTGGGCTTGGCGCCGATTATGGTCTTGACGACCTCGCCGCCCTTGAAGACCTTCATCGCGGGGATGGAGGTGATCTGGTACTTCATGGCGATTTCGGGGTTGTCGTCGACGTTGAGCTTGACGATCTTGATCTTGGACGAGTGCTCGGCCGCGATCTGGTCGAGGATGGGCGAGACCGCGCGACACGGGCCGCACCACTCGGCCCAGAAGTCGACCATGATCGTGTCTTCGGAGTTGAGCACCTGGTCGGTGAACGTGGCGTCGGTGACGTCGAGAGCAGTGGACATAGCTTTTTCCTTACTGATGGGTGAGTGCAGGAGCCGGAGTTAGACGGCTACCGCTTCTGCAACGGGTTCGGTGACGCTGGCGGCCTGGACCGCCGAGTTCACCAGGTCTTTGGGGAGCGACGCCAGGTAGTGCTCGGCATCGAGGGCCGCGACGGTGCCGGATGCGGCGGCCGTGACGGCTTGACGGTAGGTGGGGTCGATCACGTCGCCGGCCGCGAACACACCGGTCAGGTTGGTGCGCGACGTGCGCCCCTGGACGGCGATCGTGCCCTCGGTGGTGAGGTCGAGCTGGTCGTGCACGAGGTGCGTGCGCGGGTCGGCTCCGATGGCGATGAACAGGCCGCTGAGGTTCAGCGTGGTCTCGCTGCCGTCGACGGTGTCGATGAGGCCGACGCCGTTGACGAGGCCCTCGCCGTAGATGTGCGCGACCTCTTTGTTCCAGAGGAACTCGATCTTCGGGTCGGCGAACGCGCGGTCCTGCATGGCCTTGGAGGCGCGCAGGGAGTCTTTGCGGTGGATGACGTAGACCTTGTCGGCGAAGCGGGTGAGGAACGTGGCCTCTTCCATCGCCGAGTCGCCGCCGCCGACGACCGCGATGGTCTTCTTGCGGAAGAAGAAGCCGTCGCAGGTGGCGCACCAGGAGACGCCCTGGCCGCTCAACCGGTCTTCGTCTTCGAGACCGAGCTTGCGGTAGGCGGATCCGGTCGCGAAGATCACCGACAGGGCCTCGTGCACGTCGCCGTTGCCGAGCGTGACCGTCTTGATCTCGCCGGTCAGGTCGAGGGAGACGACGTCGTCGAGAACGACCTCGGTGCCGAAACGCTCGGCCTGGGCCTGCATCGCGATCATCAGGTCGGGGCCCTGGATGCCCTCGGGGAATCCGGGGTAGTTGTCGACCTCTGTGGTCTTCATGAGTTCGCCACCGGCCTCGACCGAGCTCGCGATGAGCAGGGGTGCCAGGTTGGCGCGGGCGGCGTAGATGGCGGCCGTGTATCCGGCGGGGCCTGAGCCGATGATGATTACTTGACGCACGTACGTCTCCTTTGTGCTTGCAGTAGCCGGTATAACCAATTCTAGGTGCAGCCTATTCCGGCGGCCCGGGAGACGGATGCGCCTAGCGGCGACCGCGCAGTCGGCGAACGAGCGGGCGCACGATCTCTCCGAGCTCGGGGTTGCGGAAGCCGACGAGAACGCCGGCGTAGACGAGGCCCATCGCGGCGCCGATCACGGCCATCGAGAGGATGGCGCTGACCCAGTTGGCGACGGCGAAACCGTCTTGGGTGGTTCCACCCAGCGCGAACAGCAGCAGCACCCCGACCGCCGCGGACGGCAGCGACGCGAGCGCGAATATGGCGTATCTCCGCACGATCCGCCCGGCGTCGAGGCGTCCGAGCCGCCGACGCAGCAGGATCGCGGCCACGACCGCCTGAGCGGAACCGGCTATGGAGGTTACAGCGGCGATGCCCACCGCGATCCACTCGGTCGCGAAGCCGGTGACGACCAGGGCGCCGAGCACGAAGAGCGCCGACTGGAACACCTGCAGGAAGAACGGCGTGCGCGTGTCGCCGAGCGAGTAGAAGGCACGCTGGATGAGGAACAGGATGCTGAACGGCACCAGGCCGACCAGGTAGGCGATGACCACGACCGCCATCTTCTGCACGTTGTCGAAGTCGTTGTCGAACACCGCGCTGAACGGATAGGCGAGCACGACCAGCCCCACCGCCGCGAACACCATGATCAGACCGATCGAACGCATCGACGCCGAGAAGTCGGCACGCACGCCGTCGAGGTTGCCCTCGTGCGCGTGGGTCGACATGCGGGTGTAGTACGCGGTCGCGATCGACACCGCGACGATCGAGTGCGGCAGCATGAAGATGAGCCAGGAGAGACTGAGCACGCGCACCGAGGCTTCGCCGCTGCCGGCAGCGAGGGATGCCACGTTGGTCTGCACGATGCCGGCGAGCTGGGTGACCACGATCATGCCGAACACCCACGAGGCGGCCTTGCCGGTGGCGCCGAGGCCGACCCCGCGCCAGTGGAAGTCGGGGCGGTAGGTCAGGCCCGCACGGCGCCAGAACCAGAACAGGCCGAGACCCTGCACGGCGATGCCGAGGGTGGCCGATCCGGCCAGCAGCGCGATCATCGGGCCGGTCCACGTCGTCGCGTCGGTGTGCGCCGGGTCTCCCCCGAAGGCGACGATGAACACGATCATTCCGGCGATCGCGACCAGGTTGTTCAGCACCGGGGTCCAGGTGAACGGCCCGAATATCTTGCGGGCGTTCAGCACCTCGCCGAGCAGGCTGTAGATGGCATAGAACAGCACCTGGGGCAGGCACCAGTACGCGAACGCGGTGGCCAGCGCGATCTCGTCGGGCGAGAGGCCCCGGGTGCCGTCGGCCGACTGCTGCGAGTACAGGGTCACGAGCCACGGAGCGGCCACGGTCGCGACGACCGCGGCGACGACGAACACCGCGAGCCCGAGGGTCACCAGCCGGTTGATGAACCGCTGGCCGCCGTCGTCGTGCATGCCGGCCTTGACGATCTGCGGCACGAGCACGGCGCTGAGCAGTCCGCCCGCGATGATCGCGTAGATGTTGTTGGGCAGCTGGTTCGCTATGGCGAAGGTGTCGGCGCCGGCTCCGGTGGTTCCGATGGCCTGCGCGAGAACCGCCGCACTGACGAAACCGAGCACACGGGAGACGATCGTGCCCGAGGCGAGAAGCGCGGATGCGCGACCGAGCCCGCCCCCGGCATCCGTCTTGGTCACTTTGTGACTTTCTCTGTCGATTCGGCAGACGCGGTCGTCGTCTCGGCGGCGAGCTCCTTGCGGGCCCGACGGCGGCGCACGATGAGGCGCGCGATGCCGAAACCGAAGATGCCGACCACGAGCGCTCCGAGCGCCACGGTGAACGGGGTCTCCCAGCCGGCGTAGACGTTGACACCGACCGTGATCGGCGAGCCGATGGTCACGTCGGAGGCGCTCGAGATGGAGATGGAGATGACCGCGGTGCCGTTGGAGAGCGACTGCACGGGGATCGCGCCGCGCTTCTGCGAGAGGGGCTCGATGGTCACCGGCACCGACGACTCCTCGATCTCGAGCAGCGGTGTCGGGGCGGTGACATGGATGTTCACGGTGACCGGCTGGTTCAGCTCGTTGGTCACCGTCACGTAGAGCGAGGCGCGGTCGGCGATGATCGTGATGTCGCTGCTCTTCACGACGCGCACCGACTCGTGCAGGGCGACCGACTCGGAGTCGAACAGCTTGAGCGCCGACGTCCAGCCTCCCGGGTACGAGTACCAGGCCGTCGACATGGTGGCGAGCATGCGCAGGCGGCGTTCGCCGGTGATGAGTTCGGGGTTCTCGGCGACCGACGCGAACGAAGCATCGGATGCCTCGGTGGTGAGCAGTGTCTGCGCGGCCGAGACCCGCTCGGGTGTCTGCGGACGGTCGGTGAGCGTCGCCTCGGCGCCCGCCGTGCCCAACACCGTGGTGAACGGCGCGACATCGCTGCTCGGCAGCAGGTCGATGCCGGCGAGGGTCGACCGCAGGCGCGAGGCCGAGCCGAGGCTGGTGCGGTCGACGGCCAAGACGATGGTCGCACCCTCGGCGCCGCCCGAGGCGGCACTGCTGTCGATCGCGGCGTTGAGCCGACCGGAGGCCGCGTCCCACTCGGCCATCGACGTGGCGTCGATCGCGTCGCCGAACAGCTGCGAGAGACCGTCGTCGGTCGTGACTCCCGACAGGTTGCCGAGCGAGGTCATCGCCTTCGACGGGTCGGCGCGCTCGAGGTTGCCGGAGTTCACGACGACGGTGGTGAAGCCGCTCGTCGCCATCGTGGTGAGGTCGGTGCCGATGACGGTGTCGGCGACCGGCCAGACGATGCTCGGCACGGTGAAGTCCCAGCCGAGCAGGCTGTCGGTAGTCGGCAGCGCGGGGGCGACGCCTTCGGTCTCCTCGGTCGGTTCGGGAGCGGGTGTGGCCGTGGGGGTCTCGGCGGGTGGTGCGGCGAACCGGGTGGGGTCGATCGCGAAGTCGAACGATCCGGGGGCGATCACCGACGAGGCTCCCGCCTGCAGGCCCACCGTCACGTCGGAGTCGGCGTAGGTGAGCGAGAACGTCTCGTTGGTCGCGTTGGCGAGCCGGTCGAGCCACTCGAGGGCCGAGGCGGGGGCCGCGGTGCCGAGAATGCGGATCGAGGCGAGGATCATCGGGTCGATTCCGATGGCGACGGGGGTGTCGATCACGGCGTCGAGGTCGCGCGTGAGTGCTCCGGTGGGCGAGGTGTAGCCGGCCAGGGCCTCGGCGCCGATCAGGGCGGTGCGGGTCTCGGGGGTGGTGAGCGGGAAGATCGTGGCGACGCGCGCGAGGCCCGCCGGATCGCCGGGGGCCGCATTCGCGGCTCCGGGAGTGACCATCGCCAGCGACAACAGGGCGACGAGGCCGCCCACGAGGGCCGCGCGGGGTGCTGTCGGCACGCGCGATCTCCCGTCAGATCGCTTGGCCGTCATGGGGAGAGTCTATTCTCTTGGCTATGGAGAGCGTCGCTACGGCACTACACAGGCTGGGCGAACTCGCAGAAACCCGGCACATTTCGAGACTCGCGCGGGCGTTCGCCGACGCCGGGCACGAGTTGGCCCTCGTCGGCGGACCGGTCCGCGACGCGTTTCTCGGCCGCCCGGTGAACGATTTCGACTTCACCACGAGCGCGCTGCCCGACGAGATCCTCGCGATCGTCGCCCCGATCGCCGACGCCCACTGGGACATCGGCCGGGCCTTCGGCACGATCGGGGCCCGGTTCTCGGGCGACACCGTCGAGATCACGACCTACCGCACCGACGCCTACGACGGGGAGACCCGCAAGCCGGTGGTCGAGTTCGGCAGTTCGCTCGAGGGCGACCTGGTGCGCCGCGACTTCACCGTGAACGCGATGGCGCTGCGCCTGCCCGAGCTCGTGCTGGTCGACCCCTCGGGCGGCATGGAAGACCTGCTGGCCCGCCGCCTGACGACGCCGGGTGCGCCGGAGGTCTCGTTCGGAGACGACCCGTTGCGGATGATGCGTGCCGCCCGTTTCACGTCGCAGCTCGGTTTCACCGTCGACGAGCCGACCCGCGCCGCGATGATCGCCCTCGCCGACAGGCTGCCGATCATCAGCGTCGAGCGGATGAGCGACGAACTGACCAAACTGCTGCTGACCGACGACCCGGTTCCCGGCATCCGGCTGCTCGTCGAGACCGGTCTCGCCGACATCGTGTTGCCCGAGGTGCCCGCCCTCAAGCTCGAGGTCGACGAGCACGCGCACCACAAAGACGTCTACGAGCACAGCCTGACCGTGCTCACGCAGGCGATCGACCTCGAGAAGTCGCGGCCCGGCATCGACGGTCCCGACATCGTGCTGCGCCTCGCCGCGCTGCTGCACGACATCGGCAAGCCGCAGACCCGCCGCATCGAGGGCAAGAACGTCGTCACCTTCCACCACCACGACGTGGTGGGCGCGAAGCTCGCGGCCAAGCGGCTCAAGCACCTGCGCTTCGACAAAGACACCATCGCCTCGGTCGCCAAGCTGATCGAGCTGCACCTGCGTTTCTTCGGCTACAGCGAGGGCGTCTGGACCGACTCGGCCGTGCGCCGGTACGTGCGCGACGCCGGGCCGCTGCTCGAGCGCCTGCACATCCTCACCCGCGCCGACGTGACGACGCGCAACGTGCGCAAGGCCGACCGGCTGTCGTTCGCCTACGACGACCTCGAAGAGCGCATCGCCGCCATCGCCGAGGCCGAGGGCATCGCCGCGGTGCGTCCCGACCTCGACGGCGAGCAGATCATGGCGCTGCTCGGGCTCTCCCCCGGGCGCGAGGTCGGCGAGGCCTACCGATTCCTGCTCGAACTGCGTCTCGACGAAGGACCTCTGGGTCCGGATGTCGCGGAGGAGCGCCTGCGGGCGTGGTGGGCTGACCGCACCGTCGGTTGAGCAGGTCGCCCAGCGCCGTATCGAAACCCCTCGCGAGGTTTCGATACGGGCCGTAGACGGCCTTCCTCAACCAGCGTCAGCGATGAACTCCTCGAGCTTCTCGCGCGCCAGCGGGTCGGGCATCTGCACCGCCGGGCTCTTCATGAAGTACGCCGAGGCCGCTTCGAGCGGTCCGCCGAGGCCGGCGTCGAGCGCGATCTTCGCGGCACGGATGGCGTCGATCACCACGCCGGCGGAGTTCGGCGAATCCCAGACTTCGAGCTTGTATTCGAGGCTCGTGGGCGCGTTGCCGAAGCCGCGGCCCTCGAGGCGCACGTAGGCGAACTTGCGGTCGGTGAGCCACGGCACGTGGTCGCTCGGGCCGATGTGCACGTCGTCGGCGGGGAGGTGCGCGGCGATGTTGCTCGTCACCGCCTGCGTCTTCGAGATCTTCTTCGATTCGAGCCGCGAGCGCTCGAGCATGTTCTTGAAGTCCATGTTGCCGCCCACGTTGAGCTGGTAGGTGCGGTCGAGCATCAGACCGCGTTCCTCGAAGAGGCGCGCGAGGACGCGGTGCGTGATCGTGGCACCGAGCTGGCTCTTGATGTCGTCGCCAACGATCGGAACACCGGCCGCCTCGAACTTCGCTGCCCACTCGGGGTCGCTCGCGATGAACACGGGGAGGGCGTTGACGAACGCGACACCGGCGTCGATCGCGGCCTGGGCGTAGGCCTTCGCGGCGTCGTCCGACCCGACGGGGAGGTAGCAGACCAGCACGTCGGCGCCGCTCGCGCGCAGGGCCTCGGCGAGGTCGACCTCCGGCGCATCCGACTCTTCGACGACCTCCCGGTAGTAGGCGCCGAGCCCATCGAGGGTCGGGCCCCGCTGCACGGTGACGCCGGTCGGACCCACCTCGGCGAACCGGTAGGTGTCGTTCTTGCTCGCCCACATGGCGTCGGCGAGGTCGGAGCCGACCTTGGCGGCGTCGACGTCGAACGCGGCGACGAACTGCATGTCGCGGATGCGGTGTGGCCCGAACCGCGTGTGCATCAGCCCGGGGACGACCGAGTCGTCGGCTGCATCGGCGTAGAAAGCTACGCCCTGGATGAGTGCGTTGGCGCAGTTGCCGACGCCGGCGATGGCGATCCGGATGGTCATGTGCGGTAGTGCTCCTTGAGAGATGGTGCTTGTACTGACTACACTAGGCAGGTTGCCCCGGTTAAATTCGCCAGGGCACACGTCAACACCCTCCTGCCACAGATCGTCTGTGGCCGTAAAGTCCGAAGGAGGTGGGTTAGTGACGAATCAGTACGAACTCATGGTCATCCTCGATCCAGAGATCGACGAGCGCACCGTGGCTCCCAGTCTCGACAAGTTCCTCAACGTCATCCGCAACGATGGTGGATCTATCGACAAGGTAGATGTCTGGGGCCGTCGTCGTCTCGCTTACGAGATCAACAAGAAGGCCGAAGGCATCTACGCCGTCGTCAACTTCACGGCATCGCCCGCAGC
>Ga0247812_10000419_pt1 | contig 28574 bp, 33 predicted proteins | sample UWRJL149409B1_FD_178011 | JGI IMG/M metagenome (GOLD analysis project Ga0247812, IMG submission 178011) | Plant litter microbial communities from Arlington Agricultural Research Station in Wisconsin, United States - UWRJ-L149-409B-1 | ecosystem: Environmental > Terrestrial > Plant litter >...
ATTGGTACCCCCCCCCCCTGGACTACTGAGCACGTCAGTGCTGGGAACCTATTTTCAAAGTATTTTCACGAATTGGGCCATTTTCTTAAAGGCCTCTCTTAGCGGGGCTTACAGTTCGTCTAGATCGAAGCGCTCATCGAATTACAGCCAATCAATTCGAGAAAGCAATAGCTGAGATCGTCCGCACAATTACGAACTCCTATTTAGAAATGGACCTCAAATGTCCCGACGTTCTAGCGCCCGACTGCGCCTTGAAACTTCAATCTTCCTCATCGAGAACAAGGGTTGGCCCCAGCTTCCGGTGAGTCACGAACGCACCCAGAACGGCAAGAAGCCTCCGCTTATCAGCGACTGGAAAGACCGTGCCACCCTCGACGTCGACCAGGTGCGCAGCTGGGCCAAAGAATTCGAAGACCCCAACTGGGGATCGCTCGCCGGCCCTGACTCATTTCTCGGTCTCGACTTCGACACAGCGAAGAAGGCCGCACCCGAGGAGGGCTGGAACCTCTCGGCTCAGGAGACCTTCGATTCGTTCATCGATGACGAAGGTTACGATCTGACCGGCAAGTACATCGTGCGCACCCCCGGCGGACTTCACCTGCCCGTCAGCTGGCACGAGGTTATGGAACCCGCGAAGTTCAATGCGACCCTCGCCCAGCACCACAACATCGGTCGCGGTGGAGACGTCGTCGGTAACCGCGGGTACCTGGTCAATCCCGGGAGCGTCTTCGAGGATGGCGTTCTCTACGTCGCCGACGACCTCGAAGCCCCGCTGCTCGATCTCCGTAAGCGCACGGCGAAGATGCTCGAATTCAAGGCACCTCAGGTTCCGTCTGAGCGCGCCAAGATCGTCGTGAGCCGCCCGACCCGCGAAGCCTCGAACGAATCGACCCCCGTGACTCCCGGCAACCTCGACAAGTACACCGAACGCGCCCTGTTCAAGCCGCTGAGCGATAACGGCGGCGGCATCGTCACGCGCCTCGCCGCCCTGTCGCCGGTGAAGGGCTCGCGTAACAACGAGGTGCGCGACTACGCCTTTCAACTGGTCGCCTGGTCAAACGCCGACTGGAACTCCCTCAGCACGTCCGAGGCCGAGCGTCTATTTGTTGAAGCGACCAACCACCTGAACGACGGCGACTTCACACCCGACGAGGCCATGGGTCTCTGGGAGAGCGCAGTGGACAAGGCCCCGGTAAAAGATCGCCCCGCGACCATGAAGCCGACGTCGGCCGCGCCCAAGAAAAAGAAGAAGGCCGCGAAGTCCGAGCCGGTGCAGCCCGAAAAGCGCGGCCCTGGACGACCCAAGAAGCCCGCACCGAAGATCAGCAAGGAAATCGAGAAGCTGTGCGACAAAGAGGGGAACCTCGACCCGATCAAGGTCGCGCGTCACGTGATCCGTAGCCGCAACATGCGTCTCGATGAGAATGGCCGGCTTTGGTACTACCTGCCCGAGAGCGGCGTGTTTCAGCCGCTCATCTGGAAAGAGCGTGGCGGCCCGCGGTCCGAGATCGCTCGCATCCTCGATGCGAAGCACATCTACTCCCCCACTCAGATGAACCGCTTCCTCGCCCGTCTGGACGACCTCGAGTCGAGCGATATTGCTGGCGGGCTCCCCCCGATCAAGCCTGATCGTCGCGCCGAGAACGCGCACCTGATCAACATGCAGAACGGCGTCTTCAATCTCCGCACGAACGAGTTGGTGTCTCACTCCCCCGAGTTCGCACTCACGACCCAGATCGCCGCGACCTACGACGCCGCCGCGACCTGCCCGACCATCGAACGGCAGATCGGGCTTGGCGTTCACGAGGACTCCCGCGAGGAGCACATCTATGACGCTCTCGCCGCGGTGGTGCTGCCGACCGTGGCTACCCGGCGCATCGTCTATTTCAAGGGCGCCGGTGGAGACGGCAAGACAACGCTGGTCGAGGAGATCGTCGCGGAGATGATCGGTGCACGCTCCACCGCTCACTACTCCCCCGTGCTGCTCAACCACGCGAAGTCGGATCGTGTGGCCGGCATGATCGGTAAATGGGCGAACCTCGTCAGTGAACTTGGCGACGAGCGGATCACCAACACCGAGATCCTGCGATCGATGACCGGCGGCAGCGACACCACGAACGCACGCGGCCTCTACGAGCGCGATCAGGACATCAAGTGGTTTGGCTCGATGCTCTTCGCCAGTAATCACCAGCTGAACTCGACGGACCGCGGCCAGGCGATGCAGCGCAGAATGCTCTTCGTCAGCTTCCCCAACAAGGTCGAGGGCATCGACAACGACTTCGCCGCGAAGCTCGAGGCGATGAAGAGCCAGGAAGAAATCTCCGGTCTGTTCAACAAGCTCGTGGAGGCGTACCGCCGCATGGAAGCGCGCAACTGGAAGTTCGACCCGCCCCGTTCGTCGCTGGCTCTTGCCGAAGAGTTCGCTCACCCCGCAGCGTGGAACATCGTGAACCGCTGGCTCGCCGACGATCAGGAACTGACGATCGACCGCGGCAACACCGAAGTTTGGGTCTCGCGCCCCGATATCTGGATGACCTTCAAGGCGTGGGCCGCGTCTGTTGGCATCATCAGCTCGCAGGATGCCGGGTCCGATCAAGATCAGAAGGAGCTCCCCGGTCGCAACAAGTTCTTCGAGTACCTGCGCACCCAGTTCGATGAGTCACGAACGGCCGCCCGCTCGCGTCACTTCGTCGGGATCGCCACGACAGTTACGCTGCGCAGTGTCGACTCCGGCTCGGGGAAGCGCCGCACCAAGAACGCCGCCGCGGCCGAGGTCGTCAATGAGAAGTCGGGCGAGATCATCCCCCTCGAAGTTTCCAATGGCCGCAGGTAGCCGTTTTCTTCCTCCGCTCGAAATATTCGCGCTACAGTCTCGACGCTCTACTAGACGAGCGAACGAAAGGTACTCAAATGGACTCCATGTTTGACGACAACGATCTCTTCGGTGACATCGAGATCGCCACGTCGCGCCCGCCGATCGATGGTGTGCCGGAGGCCGCGTACCCGCCAGCCGTCAGTTGGAGCACCAAGACCCTCGAGGCGATTGGTCTCCCCTCGGCCAAGGGCCGCAGCGGATGGATGGAAGACCTCACCAGCTCCACGACGCTCGAGGAGATACGCAACCGAAGCGAGCGGCCGATGACCGAACACCTAGTCAGTCAGGAGATCGACGGTCAGCTGCGTACCGGCGTCGACGGCCTCGACCACACCGCGCTCGTCCGCGAGCTGAACGACCAGGGCTACACCCTCACATCGTCTACCCCGCTGTTCGCGACCAAGACCGACGCCGAGTTCCTGATCGAGCGCTTTGATCGTCGTAGCTGACTCGCGTTTCGACAAATTCGGGTCAGAGGCGAGCCCAGCGCTCGACGGAGCGCATTTCAGTCGTCGCGCGTCGCGTAGCTCGCGATAGCGTCCTAGGCGCTCAGAACGTCGCTGAGCGCTCCCGAACTTCGAGGGCCGGCTAGTTACCCAGCGGGGTCGGCCGATACGCCATGATCGCGTTTTCGAGGGCGTCCTTGATGGTGACCCCTTCGATGTCGCTGATTTCGACCAGGCGATTACGCACGTCGGGGTCCAACCGGGCGTTCAGCTGAACCGTGGCCTTCGGTGCATCCTTTGGTAGTCGGCGTTTCGCGGCCGCGGGCTGCTCGGTCGTTGCCTTGCTCGCTCGCGGTGCGGTCACTGCCACGTCGATTGGATCTACATGCTCGTCAGGAGCTGGCTTGATCGTCCGGCGCCCCTGCAGCTTGTCGATGCTCGGTGATGCCTGCCTGTTGTCGCTCATCGAATGACCTTCCTAGCTATCTCGTCGTACGCCGCAGCGACGACCTCACCCTTGACATAGTTGCCGTACCACTCGTTGGTCGCCCGTGACTCCTGAACGATGGTGCGCAGCGGAATGATCGGATACAGCAGCAGCCCGGTCTCCTCGAGCTGAGCGATCGCCACACGGTTCATGCGGGTCGGGATCGCCGGGAGTCCTGAGACGACGATGCCCGCCTCCCTGAGCTTGACCGGCGCACCGATAGTCTCGCGTGCCTGTACGAACTTCTGAACCGACTCACGTGCACCGACGAAACCCTCTTCGCCGTCCGTGTCGGGCTTGGCCGCGTAGATCACCGTGTCGCTGGCATTGAGTGCCGAAAGTGTGAGGGGCCCGCCCTGCCGGTTCGGGCAGTCGATGACGACGAGATCTGCGTCGAGCCCGTCGAGTGATCTTGCAAGTCTGAGCTCAGCGTGATCGGCGCGGTCGGCTTCGCGATTGGAGACCGAGCGAGCGGAAGGAATCACACGCAGATTGCTGGACCAGGGCGACTGCACCGCGAGGTCTTTGGCGTAGCCGGCCGTGTCATCTTCGGAGCCGAGAATCGCGCCGATGTGAAGGCCCGGGCCGACCGGTTCAATGTCGAGCCAGTGAGTGGCGGCCGCGCGCGGGTCGAGATCGATCAGTATGACCTTCTTGCCCTGTAACGCCGCGGACATGGCGAGCGAGACGCTGGTGGTTGTCTTCGACACTCCCCCGGCCTCGGAGTAAACCATGATGACCTGCACAGCGCTCCATTCGATCGGGACGCTTCTAGGCTACTAGCAAGCTAGCTACTGATCTAGCTAGCTTGCTAGGCGTTTCTTCGCAGTGTCGATGAACAGTTCGATGGAGCCCGGCCGCCAACTACCCCCGAGTCTCCCGCTTGCGAGCAACTCCAGGGGATCCACCAAAGGTTCATTGATTACAGCCCAAGGCAGGTATATCGGCGTGGGTTCGAAGGGGCCGAACTGAAAGATGATGCTTGTCACATCGAACTGGTCGGCGGAGTTGCATTTGCCGCAATATCGCGCCCCCGCAAGCCGGGCCTGCCACCAGAAACGATGGCCGGCAACGCAGAGGCCTCGATAGCGCGCCACGAAGAACGGATCGTGGCCCCAGTAGAGATTGCACCCGAGCGACGTGGCAAGGTTCGCCCATCTGTCGCCGTGATCCTCGGATCGTGGTTCGCGAAAGACGTAGGGAATCAAAGCATGGGCAATCTCGTGAAGCATGGTGTTTCGCAACGTGTACTCGTCGGCCGCAAATGCGTGCCAGCGAGACATCGAGATCTGATGAATATCCGAGTGACAAACGGCACTTGTTGCCCGCGCTGAGCTGAATCGGAATGTCCAGTTGGCGTCTAGGTGCTCGGCCATCATCGACTCGGCCAAAGCGCGGACGTCGCCAAGATCGTTACTCATGAGCTGCCTCTCCCCCGTCCTCATCCTCGGCGCACCAGCGTTCGATCATCTCGGTCAACCAGTCGTCTGCCACTTCGTCTCCTTCTGTGAAGCTTGCAAGCTAGCTACTGGTCAAAAGCTCTGGAGTTTGGCTGCGATCGCGGGGAACGAACACCCAGGCTTCCGTGGGCGATACCTCGAGACGTACGGTTCCAGGACCCAGCGGGATGAGGTGCCCGAGCGGGGTGGTCAACACCCGGTTTAGATCGATGCCGACCCGAGCTGCGTGCAGGTTCGACCATCGATACGGATCCGCGAGTAGAAAAGCCTTCAGTGACTCGACGGCGTTTCTCGCAGCGATTCTGGAATCAGTTGTCCAATGCTCGGTGGGAGTTCTGCGAAGGCGACGGACCGCTTTGACGGTGAGGTAGAGGACGCCAAAGAAGATGAGCAGGTAGAAAATCCTCACCCCGCCGTCAGGGTGAACGAAAGGTAGCGTGATCATCGCGAGGCCGGCTAGGAGCAGGCTCCAGCAAAAGTACAGAAGCGCGACGAGCGCGATCCGGCGATGAGTCCATTTCCCCCGAGTGCGCAGGTGATCTTGCAGCGTCATAGTTTCCATTTCAATGTTCATTTCTTAGCGGCGGTACTAGCTTGCAAGCTAGCTAGTAGGTGAAATGCGACGGGCCAAGATTGGTGTCACGGGTACCAGGATCTGCGTCGACCAGCCGGCGCGGCGGGAGGTCATCACGCGAAGGTTCGAGTCGACGGTGGGAGCCGGTGCGGCGAAGAGCTTCTTGAAGAAGGCGGTCATGGTGTCTCTCTCTCGTCTATTAGTTCTATTTTAATATAAACAGGTACGAAAGGTACAGCCCTTCTGACCCCGACTTTCCGCGTCAGGCAGCCTGAGTTTCATTGGCCAGCTCGCCAATCTCGTCGGCCGTCATGCTCGTTACCGGATTGGGCATCTTCCCCTGCTCGCGGTCGTTGACTCCGTTGCGGTAACGGCGTCGCAACACGGTGAAAGCTCTGAACACGGATTTGCGCGCTCCCGGGCCCATGCCCCCGGCGATCCCCTCAAAGACAACCGGCTCGTACTGCTCGTACACAGCATCGGCGTTCATCGAGCGCGCCAGGCACAACGTACGCATCGGACAGGGTCCACAGGCCCGCTTGGCGAAGGCCGCGTCGATGTCGGCCATGGCGTGCAGGCGATTGAGTTCGCCGGTCGTCGCGTTGGGATAGTCCTCTTCGGCCGGCCATTCCGGGAAGAATTGATCGGCGATCTCAGCGTCGTTGCAGGGGAGGCTTTCATCTGCGGGGATCACCAGGTTCCGGCCGCCCAGTTCGACGGTGAGCCAGTGAAGGAATACCGTTCGGGCGGCGACAGCGATCTCCTTTCCGGTGAATCCTCGGTCGAACGCCTTGAGATCGTCGGGCATGGGAGGAACAAAATCGCTAGCAGCCTCGATCTGCTCGACCAGATCCGAGAACAGGCCGAAGTCCTCGAAGTCTGGTTCTGTGGGTGTGAGAGTCATCATTGCTATCTACCTTTCTTGCAAGCTAGCTAGCTTGTGCGCGACATTTCGGCGAGAAGCTGCTTGATTGCCGGGGTTGGGGGCGTAGGAGGCCCGAGACGATTGATGATCTCTTCGAAGCTGTGCTTGGAGCGGAACGAGGAGATACCACCGGGCCAACCGAGCAGGTGCACCGAGCGGGGCGGCGCACCGTTCGCCGGAACGAAGACGACCATGGCGCTAACGTCCGCACCCTTGAGTCGTTTCCGATAGCGGTTGAGTGCGAGCAGCATGTTCTGGCTCGCCTTCCACTTCCCGTTGAGGAGATACGGCCGGAAGCCACGCCAGGGCTTTACCAGCAGAGGAATCGCCTTGAGGTCGAGATTGGCTGTGATGACCGCGAGCACGCCCGCAGGGGACCAATAAGAGCTGGGACCCTTCCAGGCCTTGACGTCGATCAGAACGAGCTTGTTCCCGGAAGCGATCGCCACATCCACGTCGCCGCTCATCGCAGCCTTGTCGTCGCGCGTCTCCGGAATGCTGAGGCTGTGGGTGATCGTGTACCCGGGCGGGAGCGCGTTCCGCAGCGCCTTCAGGTACTGCGTTTCGCCTCGAGCGCCGATTCCACCCGCGGCACCAAACTTCTTCTGTAGATCCGACGTGGCCGATGCGGGCTTACCAAAGGAGAATGGCGTGGTCATGCGTTCACCAGGGCACGCGAAAGCCTGCTGGCGTACCGGGCGACCAGCTCGTCAACGGCCCGCGCTGCGCTGCTCGACCGCTCGAAGACCAGCTGCTCGACCGGCCCCACTGGTTCGCCGGTCGCGATGGCGGGGGAGGAGCCCGCGTGAGCGATGCCCTGAGTCAGCCAGTCGTAGGTTTTCGTGATCTCGGCGCGTTCCTCGGGACTGATCGGCGCTTGGTACGCGGCAGTCCTGCTCGGTAGCTTTTTCCGTTGAGCGATCAGGTAGTCGCGGTGACCAGCCGGCACTGCGATTCGCGGGGTAAATGACGAGCGCATCTGGGACTCTCTTTCAATCGACGCTATCTATTAGTTCTATTTTAATATAAACACTTATGAAAGGTACAGCCCTAAAGCGAGGAATGTTCTGTATCTCTCTAAGCAATTTACCCCGTCGTAAAGTAAGATCATTAGAAAGTAGGAGAGTAAGAAAAAGGAGACTCCATGGCAGTGAATACGCTCCGTGCAAAGAATCAGGTCACGCTTCCATCAGAAGTGGTAACGCGGGCCGGCCTTCACGCCGGGGATCCGCTTTCGTTCACCGTGGAGAACGGCAAGATCGTCATTGAAATGTTCGTCGGTCGTCGCGCCAGCAAGGACTGGATCACCGATGAAGTTGCAGCTGAGATCGACGCGGCCGCGCAGGAGACCCCCGGCGCCGGTTACGACTCGGCCGACGACATGATCGCTGCTCTACGACGTGGCTAAGCAGTACAAGCCTGACTTCACGACAATCTTCGGGCGGCAGTACGGCAAGCTCACCGACGACGACAAGGCTCTCGCGGATACCGCGATCAAGAACCTGACCGCGTACGTCAACGCAGAGGACCGCAAGTCCGAAGAAATGGAAAGAATCGGTCAAGATCTGCGCGTGAAAGTCATCACCCGGTTCAAGAAGCAGCGCCCTCGGCGCATGGAGGCCACATTCGCCTACGACGGTCGGATCGTCTGGGCGCTCGACGGCGATCTCCTGCGTTTCATCTACATCGGGCCGCATTCCGTGCTCGACAAGAAATAATCCCGACTCTGGAGGGCTCGAAATGACCGGCGCGACGTTCCCTGACGCCCAACGGCACGCTGAGACCGCTGACGAGGCTATCCGTGCGATCAATCGCGCGACGTTAGGCGGGGATCAGCCAGCACCGCTCGCCTATTCGCTGATCGGAGCCCTCAAGAGCGCGAGCAATCGATTACCGCAGGCGTTCGACCAGATCGCTGCGGGCCTCACCCGGTCACTGGATAGCTTTGAACTCAAAGAGGACGACGGCCGTAACCCTGCACTGAGCATCATGGACGCCAACGAGCACCTGGCCCGCGCTTCTGCTCTCGCAGATCAGCTCGGAGATGAGTTGGAGCGGGCGCAATCCGCTATCGCCAAGCAGGGCTACAAGCGCGTCAGTGATTAACACTTGCTTGCAAGCTAGCTAGTCTCTGTAGCGACGGCCAGCCACTCTATGTCGAAGACCGCTTCGCCCTCTTTTTCGGCTTGACGCAGTTCCAGCTCGTCATCTTCGGCACGGAACCTGGCCTCGTGCAGCTCGAGGAGCTCAACGATCGCCAATCTGCCGTGCACTGCCTTGGAGCGTCCGGTTCTAGCCGCCACGATGTCTAACCGGCGCATGGCGTCGTCGTCCAGCGTGACCTTGAGCACACCGCTCATGGCGTCTAGGCCCCGAAGATGAAGTCGATGACGTCGCGCGCGTCTAGTGCATCGTGCTTGTGCTTGCTGTTCAGCATCCGGCGATAGAGAATTTCGGCGCTCAGGCTCGACTGCTTCTCATCGAGGCCCCCTGCGGCGACCACCGCTCCGATCAGGGCCCTCATCTTCTTCGCCCAGGCCATGAGGTCGGCGCTGCGTACGTCTGCGCTGCTGCGACGGCCGCCAGAGGGAGACGCCGGGACCGGGTGATCGGCAAGTAGTTCGTTCACCGTGACAAAGGCGATGCTCTTGTCCTCTTTGTAGCCGGTTACCTCGAGCTTCCGAGCTTCTGCCTTCTCGCGATAGGTGGCAACGGCAACGGCCCTGGCCCTGTCCGGGCTGATCCACGCACTCGCTACTTCATCGAAGTGACCGCGGCCCGGGTCACTAGCAATGTCATCGAGGATCTGGCGCAGGTAGGGGAGTGTCGCGACTTCCAAATGCTCTGTCTTCATCGTCTTTCGGAGATCCCGCTCGTAGCGGTCGCGCATTGAGAGCTGCGTCACGTCGACGCCCGCTGCGTCGTAGATCAGGGTGAGCCAGTGGGTGTGAGCAAGGGTGCTGCTGTGCGCCCATGCCGGGTGCGTCACCGAGCGGATGAGATCGGCGAGCGGGTCCGGCTGCCCGTCCACGAAGGCAACGACGCTAACGGCGTGCTTGCCCAGGCTCCCGATCCGTTCTGCCCCCGGGTTGTTCAAACGGAAGCGTCCGTGCACGCCCCGACCATCGCGAAGCCGGGTGATCATGCCCAACTCCTGCAGAAGCTTTAGGTTCCGCCTGGCCATCTGTGCGTCCCAGCCCAACATCGACGCAAGTCTTGGCTCGGTGACGATCGCAGTATCCCAACCCTTGTCGTCGGCGAGCATGATCTGAGCAACGCCGGCCATCGCAACTCGCACGTTGACGTTGCGCGCCATCAGTAGTTGAGCTGAGTGGGGGAGGGGTAGCAACAGCCCTGCAAATAACCACCGTGCCGTCGTCAGGTGAGATCCGCGAACGTCGCCCGTGAACGAGGGAGAGCTGAGCACATACCTCGCTGCATCCCTACAAAGGCTGGACCAGAGCTTGTCACTACTGACGACCTCGAGCACCGTGGCAGGACCCTTTGTATCGGTTGCACCATTACGAGGTCCTGCAGTTTCCACATCGAATTCCTGCTGGGTCAGCTCGCTGTCAATACCCCTACCGGTAAGACCTCTGGCACGGCTCATCATCCATTGACGAATGTCACCAGCGGTCACCTCTTCACGAAGGCCTCTCACCAGCACGGCAAACACAACGGAGCTAGCGGATCCACTCGTTCGTGTGAGCACCGGACCCAGCATGGAGTCAAACGTTGTAAGGGGCTCAGCGATATCAACAGACATAGGTGCACTTTCTGACTAGATACTCTTTAGAGCTTTCATCGAATTCGTGGCTCTCAGAGACTCAATTCGGGGAAACGCTCTAATTCGAAGTATATAGTCAAAAAGTGCATTCCTATGAATCTGCTGATAGCTAGCTGTAAGACGATTGCAAAAGTTTGAGCTCAATGATGAGAGCCGGTTGTCTCAGCATGAACAGCGATGTGGATTCGATTTGAGTCTGCGTTGTGCGTGATCTGTGCCCTGGATGAGTAAGGACTTGAGAGTGAAGTGAGTGACTCCTGGTGACTGAGTTGCAATGGATGTTGAGTCCTAGTTGTCGGAGTTGTTGTTACCGGGAGTGCGGGGTGTTGCAGCACGCTGACATGACGGAACTCGATGAGTGAAGCGGAGTAGGACCTCGAAGGTGTCAACCGATAGAGGGGTCCTATGCCGCTGGTGCCAGAGGTTGCAGTAGTGCCGAGTTCTCTGGGTCCGGTCCGTTGGAAGTAGGGATGCAGCGAGGTATGTGCGGAGGGGATACCGAGGGTGGTATCCCCTCAATCAAGCAGCAGCAGTAGGGGGAGTGGTGGGGACCATCCGATTCCTATTGCTGCAGCTTGATGCAGTCCTACTCGGACCCTTGGTGTTCTGAGCTCTCTGAATTGAGGAACTTCTGAATGGAGGAACTCTTAGTTGCAGGAGCTTCGCTCTACTGACTTGAATGCTCTCTTTGTATGAAGTGCTTAGGAGCTTGTTCTTCACGGGGTGGGGAAATGAATCTGGCTACCTCGGGTGCGGAGTCACCTGGACTTTTCGCTTCTCGAGGTAGCCAGATTGTGCACTGATTGGCGCTCAGGCTCTTATCTGATCGCCGTTCTGCTCGTGCCCTCGGCTCGCTAACGCTCTAGCTGGCCGGGCTCTTAGATCGCCGCTGATGCTTCGCTGTATTTCCGCTTGCGACGACGGACGATCAGCGCAGTCGCCCCAACCGCTAGGAGACTGCCGGCAAGGAGCAGCGCTGGTGCGACGTCGGTTCCTGTGGAGGCCAGTACTGGAGCGGACGGCTCGGCGGCGGGTGCCGGGGGAGTCGCGATCGGGGCGGGTGGAAGCAGCAAGACGGGTGCATCGATGACCAGGGGCGGGACGACGGCTACAGGGGGATCGGTAATCACCGGAGGGGCAATGATTACGGGCGGCTCCACGGCATCTGCGAAGACCTCGATCTGACCGATTGCCTCACGACTGCGCAGTTCAGTGTCGGGATCCTGCAGGTAGTAGTTGAAGCCGAAGTCGCCGATTTCAGCGGACGTGAACTCGAGGTCGCCCTCGGGTGTGAGTGTCCCGCCGCTCGGTACGTTCGTGATGAACGTGTCGAGCGAATCGATGTTGCCTTGGCTCCACGTCGCACCGGTAAGCAGTCCCTCGGGTGTGACGGTGAGGGTATCCCCGACGGCTACGCGAAAGCTCTTGTTCTCGGCGGTGGGGAGCCAGGCCGCGGCTGCACCAACGGTGTAGATGGGCGGGTCAATCGTTAGGTCCTGCGCCATACCCCAGGGGCCGTTCATCGTCGGGCTTGTCGCATTGGTATAGCGAGACTCGTAGGGGAGCCGTGTTTCCATTGGTACGTAGAACCCGGTGAAGAAGTCGTCTTTCGCTGCGATGCGCCAGTCCTCGAAGACCACGTCGGGGGTCGTCCCGGTAGTGAGGCAGCTGACCGATGCGGTGAGACCGCGGGTGAGTACGCCGTCGGCTCCGTCGCACGTCACGGTGATGTTCTCCGGATAGGTGGAGGAGTAGGCAGCGGAGTTGACGGTGGGCGGGAGAAAACGCCATTCGGTTGCGCCCTGGTACCAGTTAGTCGTCGGCACCCCGTCGAATCCGATCACAGCTTCAAGCTCGGGGACGGTGAAGTTGAAGATCGTCTGGACCTGAATCGGAGCATTGGGTTCGATGGCGATCTGCTGCTTGAAAGGCTTACCTGACCAGGTGCCGTTCGCGGAGAGGGAGTTGGTGGCCGAGCCGAGCGAGGTGCCCGCTTCATCGAGGATCGTCGCGCGACCTTCGAAGGTCGGAAGCGAAGGAGTCGGGTAGCAGCTCGTGTTGCGCACGTCCCAGCCCACGGTGCCTACGGTGCGCGGATCCGAGCGGGCAACGGACGTCCAGATCGCACTTCCCTCGCTAGCTGCTCCGGTGTGTGGCTGGTAGCCCGGCTGCCCCTGCGAGGGCGTGATGTAGATAGGCCAGGTCTGCGCGTCGTATGGCTCGATCTGGTCGACAGTGCCGAAGTTCGCTTCCGAGACCCAGCAGTACGTCCAGCCGGGTGTGTTCGGCGCCGGCCGGCTGGGATCGGAGCCGGGTAAGGCGTTCGCAGGGGTCACGGCGAGAAGGGAAAGCCCCACCGCTGCTAGCGCTGTAACGGCGAGGGTTCTCGCTGTCTTCAAAATCATGTCGTGCCTCTCTCAATGCTCGATTCGTCTTACGACTAGCTAACGCGGCATATAAGAGAGTCCATCGATTTCTGGTTTCGCGCGCTTAGTCTGGGCTGGACCAGCAAAAAAGACAATTTCGATGAAGTGCGACATACTGGATCTATTCTTCTTTTACGCGAACGTTTATAAGAGGAGAAGACCATGGCAGACACAGCATTGACGCGGGGAGTGGGCATGGCTCGATTCCTGAAAGGCGGCCGGCTGGACCCTCGCGAGTCGGCAGGATTTTCCGCGGTCACTCTCGGTTCCGTGCTGCTCGTCTGGGTATTCGGGTGCTGGGCTTCATTTCAAGGACTGATCGCAGTTGCCGGGTGGATGCGCCTCAGCGGGCCGGTCGAGATCGCCGTGCCGATTGTGGTCGATGGTGCGATCTTGGCGTTCACGCTTCTCGCGGTGAAGCTGCGCTCGATCGGCAAGCCGACGAAAAAGACTTGGAACAAGGTCGGGCTCTTCACCGCAGTCAGTGTCGTCGCCAACGGCTCGCACGTCTGGTTCGATACACCTGTCATCTCGGGAGCTGTGTTCCCCTTTACGGTCGTCGCTGGCGTATTCGTGGCCGCGCTCATGCCGGTCGCGCAGCTGCTGACGGCGCACGGATTAGTAGACATGCTGGTCGAGGATCCGACGCAAAGCCCCGAAGCAATCCAGGCTGAGATCATCCGTAAGTCCGACGAAGAGCGCACGGCCGCCGCAGCGGATAAGCAACGCCGAGAAACGGAGAAGCGCGCTCAGCTCGACCTCGAAAGCGCCGAGCGCGCGAAGACGGATCAACACGAGGCCGCAGCCGCCGAATGGGAGGCGCTCAAGAATCACGAAGACCGAAGCGCGGCCGGTTCCCCCACGCGAACCAGAATCGCCGAGATCGTGCTCGCTCGTCTGGCCGAGAACAACGGCAACATGATGAAGACCGCCGACGCGCTCGGAGTTGAATACACGTTCGTGCGTCATATCAAAAACACGAACCAGCCCGAACTCGAAGCAGTAGCACTCTAATGAAGGAAGACCCGATGACCGACATGAACAACGCCCAGATCCGCACGATGCCGGAGCTACAGCAGGAGGTCACGAACATGGTCGATCGCGTGGCGAAGCGTCAGGCTGGGCGGGGCGCCAGCGAGGAAGAAATCCAGCTGACCCGCCTCGAGGTGTTCGGGCAGTTGAAACGACGAGAGGGCCCGCTCGATGAAGCACTTCAAGCGCTTGTCGATGAGCTCCGAGCCGACGGGGTTCCGTGGACGACCCAGAGTGCGCGATTCGGAACCTCCTACAGCGCCTACTGGAACGAATTCAGCAAGACACCGACGACGACACCGGCAGATCGAAAAAAGCGAGTGGCCGAGGCTCAGCCACGACTGGCCCCTGTGGATCTTCCCGGGGTCAAGATCTCTGACGCGGTAGCCGCGACGGGCGTCCGGCGCGGCCGCATAGATGCGCTCATTCGACAGCACCCCGATGCGGCGTGGTTCGCTCGCACAGAAGTTGGGGGTAAGCGAGGCTACGTTCTCCGCATCCTCGATCTCGACGCACTCCTCGCGCTTGCCCAGGTCGATGGGCGCAGCAACAGGGCGCAGAAGTCTTAGCGCGTACATCGCTTCTAGACATCGGCGGGTATTCGTTCTTATAATAAAGTAACGAGTACAAAGCTAGCTAGCAAGCTAGAACGTCCACCGAGCAAAGGAAACGAAATGTCTTACGTAGTCAAAGCAGTCACCGGCATCATTCTTCTCGTAGCTATCGGAGTGCCGAGCCTCGCAGCGATCGGCACCGCGCAGGCGTCGGTAGCGAACGAAGACCTCGGCAACATGCGCGCGGTGCAGGAGTACTCGCTCGCTACCGATGGTCTCTACGCACCGACGCTCGATTCGCTCACGAGTGGGGGGTTCGGCGTCATGGTGACTCCGCGTATCGATTCCGAAGTGGCGTACTTCACCAACCAGGCGCGCACCCACTACATCGCAGCGACGAAGGTGACGTCGGGCGGTTACGCGGTCAGCTCCGACGAAGCGGCCACCGTCACCTGCGCCGAGTACAACCCCGAGTGCGTCAGCCAGCTCACGACCGACGCCGAGCTGATCGCGACCGCCCCTGTCTGGGTCACCTTCTGACTTACCGCTAGCCACCGCGAGACTGGACGCTCGCGGGTCGGGGTTTTCGTTTCCTTTCACCCCCGGCAAAGTTGAAGCCCCGAAGCTATCCACCGCTTCTGGGCTTCAATTATTTGTTGAACAGATAGCGGAATTTCTGGGATAAGCTTCGACTCGATAGCTTCTAGCCGGACGACCCTCTCGGCAATTAGAACGCTGCCACTCGCTTAGCGGGGAGGGAGTCAAACGCTCGAGGTCGACCCACCGAGAGCGCTCCTCCCCGCTACGCCTGGTCTGATTGGCGCGGCAATGACCCCAATCAGACCGGAGCGGCGAGACTCCTCGAAATATTGATCTCTGAGTGCGATTCTCCGAGCATTTCCGAGTACGACTAGACGCTTCTAGCTCGAAAGCACTGAGGGTGCTCAAATCGACGTCAGCGGCTTCTAACGGGCACAGTGATCTATCGGGGCTCGCGCGATTCGACCGACGACCAGCTGCAGGACGGACAAAACCGGCCCCGCTTTACGCAGGGCCGGCTAGGTGCGGTTCTGAGAGCGCTAACTCTCGTCTCGAGGTAGCGGCTCTCCGAATACCTTCGACTGGACGCCCCGGATTCGATCCTTCAAGCTTCCCTTGCTCGATCCGTCGTTGTCGGGTGCGTCGTTGTCGCCGAACTGTTCGCTCTCGACGGTTGTGACGGGATTCCCGTAGTCATCATGCTTCGCCGCGGCCTGTCGAGGAATGAGCTTCGCTGCTGACTTGAGTTTTGACTTGATGTGGAATCGCCGGACCAGGAACGCTACGAGGGCAACCCCGCCGACGATGGCGATCAGCGGTAGCCAGTTGTAAGCCGGGGGCGCTGTGTATTGATTCGGCGCCGCGTTCGCATCATCGTAGGGCGCCGGATCCTCTTCGACAGGGATCTCGGAAACGACCGGGGCGCAACGGGCTTGCTGCTCCGCGAGCTCATTCGCTGGCCGGTCGCCGAACACGGCGTGAGCATGGACCAGGTACTTCTGCTGGTTCGCGGTCAGAAGCACGAGCTGAATGTCGTAGCTCGTGGGGTCGGCTACGTCGCACGCTGTGGACATCGCGGGTCGCTGGACGAAGAATGCACCGCCGCTGAACGAAGTTATCGGCGGCTCAGCAGTGATACCGATCTCGTCGGGGAGGACTACGCCATCGATGAAGGTGGACCCGAACGCGGCCGCCAACCCGGAAGAGCGTGTGAGATCGAACTGCAGAGAGTTGGTCGCCAACGTTGCGACCTGGCGCACGTCGATATCCGGCGACTCATCACCCGGGAAGCCCCCGCTTGGCGCGTAGTAGGTGATTCGTAGTCCGTCGCCGCTGGCATCCAGAATCACCGGGGCCGGAGGGTTGCCCGTTACGTAACTGGGCCCCGATGTGGTCGTGTACCAGGCGGGAGCAAACTCGGGAAAAGTCCGACCATCGGTGTCCGGCGTGACCGCGCCCGACGCAGGGCCGGCTATTCCTTCCAGCGTGGCAATCAGTACGGCCGCGGCCGCGATCAGTGGTCGGCGTGATTTGGTGCGCATGATGCCTCTCTCGGTGCTCGAAATCGTCTATCTCTAGTTGACTAGGCGTTCACGCCGAGCTGTCTAAAAGTGGTTCGCGAGCGAATCCATGACGATTCGCTCGCGAACTGGTTAGTCGTGTCGGGGGCGGTTCCTGTCGAGAATGCGCTTTAGCAATGCATCGTCAGGATCTTCGGTCTCTGGCTCACCCACTGGCTCTGGCTCACCCACTGCCTCTGAATCGTCCGACGACTCAGGCTCGGGCAGATCTTCGTCGCGAAGATGCGTCATCTGGGAAAACGGCGGCTGGATCCGCGGGCGCGCTGCGTCGTCTTCTTCGTCCTCGGTTCGCTTCATGCCAAGCTCCAGCGCATCGATGATCTTCCACGGCGAGACGGTGGGGATACCGAAATCCTCGAGAATCTTTGGGGCCTCGTATTCATCGGAGAACGCCACGCGGAAGGCGTCCGGAGCGCCACCGGGAGCGAGAATAACCCCGAGTCCGGGGAGCACTTTCACTTCGCCGCTGATACCGCGGATCTCGTTGCCGGCGTCGTCAACTGCGGGCTTGTTGAACATCGCGAACTGGGCGAGAGCTTGGCTGGTCGCTTCGCCCATGGTGAGCCGAACGATGTGAGGTTCCATCTTCCCCGCAGCGAGTTGAATCGCCGCGCCGAGGTTTGGGCGCAACGACGTACCTACCGCATCGGCGTGCGGAGTTTGCGTAGCTGCGTTCAGGAAGATACCCACCGAGCGCGCGCCCTTTGCCAGTTCGGGCATGTAGTCACGCACATAGTCGACGGCGGTGTTGACGGCGATCGCCTTGAGAACGATGGGGTGATCTTTGGGGAGCGATTTCGGGACGGACTTGGAGACGACCGAGTTCTCATACTCATCGTAGAAAACGCTCATTGGGCGGATACCCTCGTCTTCTCGAATGGCCGCGTCCAGCTTGTGCCAGCTGCCGATCTTGTACCGTTTCAGGACGCGGCGGCGGCGAATAAATTCTTCCCAAATCATCGCGAGCACGTTTGCTGTCTCGGTGATTTCCTCGCTCCACATGAGGGTCCACGGCTTGAGCGTGGCGAGGTCGGTCGCCTGCTTGAAGGTATCCAGGATCACGATGTCGTGGCCGCGCACCAGGCACGAAACAATGTCCTGTCTCAGCAGCGTGCTCTTCCCGCTGTTGGTGCCCCCCGCGATGAGTGCGTGAGGGACATCCAGAAGGTTCCGATAGACCATGCGGTTTGCGCTGTTCACGCCGAGCGGGATCAGATTCCATTCACCGGGTACCTGTGCCGTCGGCAGGGTGTCGCGCGTCGAGAAACGGTCAGGCAGCGAGAGCGGCTTACCGTAGGTGAGCGTGGTCACTCCGGTTGCTTGTACGTCGTGGATCTTCCATCCGTTGCTGCCCTTGAGTAGGCCCGAGATCACGGCCTGCCACTTCACCTCCCGCGCTTCTGGGGTGAGACCCTTTGCGGGGCTACCGCTGATCACGAGGCGCTCGAGGATGACCGGGACCATACCCTTGTCCGCCTCGTCGTTTGCGCGCCACTCGAACTCGATGCGGAACTCCCAGACAGGGACGCCGAGCACCAGGCTGACGCTCTTGTAGACCGCTGCTTCGTCAGCCGTGACGGCAGTCGCACGGAATTGCTTGGGGATGACTCGAAGGTTGTGCTCGATAAGGGAGAAACCTTGCTGGGAGAGGAGCTCCTGAACGGTTGCCAGATTGTTGCTGTTGCACTTATCTCCCAGCTCACCGGCGCCGGTCTCGGGATCGAACATCGAAATCAGGCCTTCAGTCTGACGTTGCATCTTTCGGCGGGCGCGGGTCTCGTCGTCGGCAAGAGTTAGCGTGATGTCGTCGGGGGTCGACCCTGGCTTGAGCATGAAGTCGTCTAGCCGCTTTTTGTACAGGTTCTGTTCGATCATGTCGAAATTAGCCTTGGCGCGAATAGGAACAGGGAAGATGCGGACGTCTCCGTTATCGAGCTGCGTCACAGCCCGCTCGTCGTCCGCATTCACCACCGGCAGGTCGAAAACATGCTTGAGCAGACCGTCTTTTCCCATGAAGAACTTGGTCGCCTCATGCGCTTCGCTCACCCCCTTGGCGACTACTCCCGCGATGCGAAAGATGAAGGGAATTGTCGCTACTCCCGCGAGGATGGCGATCAAATTACCAAGACCAAAAATCCCGAATCCGATGTACCAGACGCCCGTTGGCACGACCATAGCTGGGTCAATTCCGGAGGGCTGTCCGAGTGACTCGATCCACAGGATCAATCCGCCAATCTGCCTAATGAGGAACCCGAGAGCGAGAACGAGGATTAGCCAAAAGAACTTCTCCTGATATCGGAATTCTTGGCGCGCGGATCGCCAGAGTCTGCCTCGATCGACCCGCTGCTTTTTCCTGACGATCACGCGTACGGCGAGTGTGTATGCCGCGAAAAGGAGTGCGAGTTCTCCCACGAAGGGGAAGGTAAATGCGGAGAGTACCCACAGCGCAGTCGTGCCAACTAATGCCACCCAGACCCAGGCGAATCCTCCCGGTATTAGGCCCTTGTTGGGCCGCAGTGCTTCCAGGCGTGCGGCGCCAACAAGTTTCGGGTCGATCTCGGTGTGTGTACCAAAGACGAACTTTGCTGCCGTCTCGATCTTGTTCGGATTGCTGGTCGCCATGATGCCCTTTCGTGGCTCGTTTAGCTTTCTCTAATTTTAGTTTCCGTTCATATAATTGTTGAACTAATGAGATCGCGCGACGAGCGTTAGGTAGCTTGCTAGCTACACGTGGTCTATAGGTTCCAGTTCCTCTATAAATGCTATAAATTCACCGAAAAATTGATTCTGTGGACAACGTCGCGGCGTTATCTCATGCGGCGTACCCTGCTGTGATGGACGACCTCGACACCCCGAACTGCCCTGACTGCCTCACCCGGTGCGAACCCGTCGACGGGTTGAGAGAGCAGTGGACTGCCTGGTGGTGTGATGGGTGCCAGATGGTCGTGACCTCAGGGGGCGTGAGCAGCGAAAAGCCGGTCACATCAACGACGTGACCGGCTTTCTAATTTGAGCTCGAGGACTATCCGATCGGGGTTTCTGCTGCGGAACGGCGGTGGTGCCGGCCGATCAGGACGCCGACGAGTGCGAGATACGCGGCTCCGAACACCACGAACATTTCGAAGATCCGGAGTGGCAGGGTGAACAGGCTCAACAGGACGAATCCTGCGACGACATCGGCGGCCGAATAGCTCGGCGCAATCTCGCCCTGCGGCGTCGTGGTCTCGCCAGCGATGTAGTCGATGTACTGCTCTCCCCCGGGAAGGCTGTAAAGGCATTCGGTGCCGCTCGTTGTCGCGTCGAGATCGGGGTCGTCGTCACAACCGATGAGGGCACCGGCGACGGCATCACCGCTGCACTCGGAAGCACTCACCAGATCGATAACTGTTCCGTCCGACTCACCCTGTTCTCCGATTGCAAACAGGGTGGCCGTGGTTGCAGCTTCCACGCCGGGATCGACATTGGCGATGCCGTAGGTGGTCGTGTGCTTACCGGTGTACTCGGCAACGGTGCGCTGGGTGCCGTCGCTCATCTCGTAGACGTAGACCAAGCGGTAGAGGCTGGCTTCCGCGACGGGCTCCCAGGTCAACTGGAACGAGAATCCACCGGCGCAGCTGAGCAGCTGCTCACCGGCCTGTTCCACGGTGGGCGCCGGGGGTGCCGATTCGCTGGCAGCGAAGGCCGGCCCGGTCATCGCGACGGACGAGAGGATCACCCCCAGCGCTATGCTCGCCGCAATCAATGGTCGTCGTGTAGTCGTGCGCATGATGCCTCCTCTTGGTAGTCGAAATCGTCTATATCTAGTTGACTAGGCGCTTTCGCTCGACCGTCTAAAAGTGGATTCGCGACGACTAGCTCTGGTTCCCCAAGTCAGTGCTTGACCGTAAAATCGGAGTTGCATGGCCGGATGCTTCGAGAGGAGCACGATGGCCAAATGGCACCCCATCATGAACGCGGCGGAGATCCAGGTCGGCGTCTGGTATCTGATCGGACCGCTGGATCGGCCCTATGCGATCGTCAGCATTGTGGAGATCGGCGGGCAGCAGGGCTACCGTGCCGTGACGTACGCGGCCGAGCGCGACGACCGAAAGCTGATCGGGTATTACCGGACTCTTGCTAGCGCGACGTTCGGGGCGCACGGCTGGTTCGTCTCAACTCGTGCGCCCCTCGTCGCGGCTAACCCCGGGTGGGAGGGCGCGTACCCGCCGACAGCGACTAGTCGAGAGCGACGATGATTCCTACGGCTGGCGAGCCGCTCCGCTTCAAGAGGGCGAGTCCGTTGCCACGTGCGTCGGGATGGGACTCCGCCAAGCTCGCTCCGAGCGTGTCGTCGGCTTCCGTTCTCCCGGCGACTTTCGACGGACTGAAGGGCGCCTGGCCGACGTTGCGGTTGATCAGGAAGACCTTCGCGTCGATGCCGCTACTGATCGCGAACGGGTGGCTGATCTGCGTCGTGTTGACGGCGAGATGGATCCCGGCAGAACGGCCTTGGCGCACGAGGGATTCGGCAAAGAAGACAGCTTCCTTGCGTGCCTCGTTCCGTGCTCGGTCCTCTTCTGTTTTCTCGACGCCAGCAAGTCCTTTGTCGGCGAGGAACGAATAGAGATCGAGCACGACGGTGATCGGTCGGAGCGGTGTCGCGAGATTCGTCCAGTGACTCAGTTTCTCTGCGCCCATCAAGCCGTGTCGACGGACTTTCTCTTCATAAACACTTCGTAGCAGCGCGGCCGCCTCGAATGGATCGGTGGCGACCGGGGAGGTCAGGCGATCAGCGAGGTCATGAACATCTATGCCAGCTTTCCCCGGGTCGACCCAATACACGTCGTGCCCGTGATCGAGTGCCGCAAATGCGATGCGGCGCAGCGTTACCGTCGAGCCGGATCCAACAGAGCCGCTGACTTCGATATGGGCCGTCTCGCGCAGGTCGATGGCGATCGGCTGACCCTCCATGTCGACCCCGAGAGGGACGTCGAACCAGTTAGACGGGTCAATTGCATTCACGGCGTGCGTCCCGTTTTCGGTGCTCATTTTGATGGCCTCTCAGCTGGTGACTTAGCGAATCTCGCTTCGTTCGCGTAGACGGTAAGCGCTAAATTCCGTAGTCCGTCGTAAAAGGGAGATTGAAGCGAAATTAGGAGCGCTGAGTCCGAGCGCTCGGAACGTTCCTTCGACGGGTGCGCGGCTGACTACCCGGATTCCAGTTCTTGATGATCGTGGTGAACCCGACCGCCGGCCCTTTGTCGGCAACATGGTTCATCAGGATTCCCAGCTCCACCTTGCGTTCGTTTTCAGCGGCGAGCATCTCGACCCCATCCGGTGACACGGTATGAGCCCACTCGGGTGGGGTGGCCGGAAGGAGGCTCGCGCCGTCGATCAACAGAACGGTGGATGCCGGAACCCGGTCCGCGAGATCGTTCCAGCTCTCGACGCTCTCCGAATACATGAACGCCCTGCGGGTATCGATAGCTCCGCATACCCACTGCAGGGCCTCGATCGCCTCTTTGGTGGCGCTCACTCGCGCGCTGAACCATGGCCGCATTTCCTCTAGATTGGCCGCTTGCTTCCCCGGGGCAATCAAGATGATGGTTCGCCCGAGCTTCACCAACCCCCTTGCGAGTTCGACCGAAGAAGTCGGAACGGTCTCCAGATCTTCGAGTACGCCGCGGGCGCCCGGTTCCAAGTATTGAATCCAGACGTCGGCGTATGTGGTCCAATCCTTGTCGGGCATTAGACGATCTCGGCGCTGAGTGGAGTCGGCAGCGGCACGCCCAGCTCGAACAGGGTGTCGCTGACACGGGCCGAGCCGATGAGCCCTATTTGGCCGAGCGCCATCGAACCATCGCGCGTCGAAACGAGCGCGAGACCGCGGGTCTCTCGATCTCTCGATCCTTCGATCAGTTTGAGGGCGTCCGAAGCTCTTGCTCCCGATCCGCTCATGAATAACTGGAGCGTCGACAGGTTCAACTTCGGCGTTGGCAGAAGCACCCGCGTCGGCAGGTTGGCTCGAATCTCCCCGCCGACCTGCTCTGGGGTGTGTTCAGCGAGCAAGACGTGAACACCTGCACCCTGCCCGATCCGAGTCAGGCGCTCGAGGTGCAACTGAATGCTCGCCGCGGTGTCGTCGCGAGGGATCAGCTCGCAGGAGTCTTCTACGATCACGGTGAGGGGCGTGAGGCCGGGGATCTCCTCCCAGCCGGCCGCCGCGTGTTCATGGACGAGTGCGTAGCGACGGTCTACCTCGATAGACAAGTCGCTCAGCGTCGCGGCTGCTATCTCGCGCGAGTAGGCGGTGCGCGTGAACCAATCGCTCATCCGCGCGTACTCGATGCCCTTCTTGTAGGTGTCGATCAGCACGACCTGGTGACCACGGCTCAGCGCCGAGACGGCCACGCGCTGCACCAGAATCGACTTGCCGCTGCCCGTGGGGCCAACGATAAAGATGTGCGGATCTGTGCGCAGATCGACGCGGAGCTCTTCACCGGAAGCGGTGACCCCGAGTACGGCGTTGTGCCAGTCGGTCGGGGCGTAACAGGACGGGAGGAAGCTGTCGTAGAGATCGGAATCCATGTCGAGGCTCATGCGCGAGGGATATTCTCTAGCGCGGCGCCCGCTTCGCGCCCGAGCCGGATGAGTTCGAACATTGTCTTTTTGACCCGCTTCTTTCTACTCATCATCTTCTTCTTGCTGTCAGGCTTCGCGTTCATTAGTTGCCTCTCAACTGGCGTTTCTGCGAATCTCGCTTCGTTCGATAGAACGGTAAGCGCTAGATTCCGAGATCCGTCTAGAAATGAGATCTGCGTCGAGATCAGATGAGAGATGACGCTCAGCGCGATTCTGACGCCCCAGCCGACGTCGAGCTACGAAGCCCTGTCGATCGCATCATGGAGCGTCGTTGCCCCCGTTGCTGGGCGATCCGGCTAGCTGACGGCGAAGGGTCGACATGGCGCGCATAGAAAAAGGCCCCGACTCTGACGAATCAGAATCGGGGCCCAGCACAAATAGGAAGAGGCACAGCCATGGCCTCTCGAACTCCTACGTCTAGTCTACTACGCACCTATGCCCGTCTAGGGAGTAAATGAGAGAGGAGTTTCAGCTCACTCGATCGAGGCGAGCGCGCGATAAAGCGTGGCCGTCGAAATCTGAACCATCTCAGCTATTTCTGCATTGGTGTGATCCCCCGACGCCTTGAGCTGCTTGATCTTCGTCAGCTTCTTGGTGTCAACGATCGAGGGCCGGCCGCCGACGCGACCCTTGGCTTTGGCGGCATCCAACCCAGCGCGAGTGCGTTCGAGCATCGTGGAGCGTTCCAGTTCGGCGAACGCGGCCATAATGGTGATCATCGCCTTGCCCATCGGCCCGGTGGTGTCCAAGCCCTCGGTGAGGCTCCGGAACCCGACGCCGCGATCGGTCAGCCCTTCGATCACCTCGAGCACGTTCCGTGTGTTGCGGCCGAGCCGGTCGAGCTTCCAGACAACGAGGGTGTCTCCCTCCTCGAGCCGGTCGAGCGCCTTGTCGAACTCCGGCCGTGAAGCGAGTGACCCGCTCACCCCGCGATCTCTGTAGACCCTGGTGATCCCCGCGGCTGCCATCGCTGCGTCTTGTAGATCAGTGGTCTGCTCGTGAGTGCTGACTCGTACGTACCCGATTGAAATCGCCATATCTAATTTTACTCTCGAAACTTATCTATCAGAACTATTCGTTTCGAGAGATAGTTTTGAGAGAGGTTTCAGCTCGCTTACGACGGTCGTGACGGTGTCGCACTCAACGATGGATTTTGAGAGAGAGGTTTTGCGACTACTTTCGAGGCGCGACGATGTAGACGCGCTCTCGCTGCCTGAGTTCACCCTCAGCCGCGCCAGCTTCGTGCTCGTTGATCCAGATCCGTTTGCGATCCTGCACCGAGGGGTACCACTGGTCGCGCCAGTGGCCGCTGACTTTCCAACGAGTCGAACGCGGCGACCCGGAGCCTTCGTGTTCCGTCGAGCCGAGACCGAGTGCGCTGCGGGTGGCGTAGATCACCTGAGTCTCGTCGCTGGGAACCGGCACCGCGGCCGAGCCAGTTCGAGGGGTCGCTTCTCCATCAGAGGGAATTCGCACCGGCACGAGCTTGGGAAGGGCAGCGAGGGTACGGCCCATGGTCAGCGACCCGAGTTCGGAATACCCGTCAGCGCCTCTCCGATGGCTTGAGCTCAACGTGTGGGTAGCCGTCGCGTGACCCTCACCCGTGGTGGTCACGATCAAGGTCGTGGTGGCGATGTGCATGCGATCGCCTGCCTCGATCCAGGCCATTACTTGAAAGCGGCTCCGCCTGTCTGACAACACAGAGTGAGCGATGACCACGACGCCTGCAGGAGCAAGAAGATCGCCCTGCTGCATCGTCGGTGTCGCCTTGGCAGCGATCGACAGCTGCTCGAAAGCTCGGTCCGGTACAAAGTAGAAGTTCCTCGAGCTGGCGGCGTCGATCATGAGCGCCGGTACGTCCTGACTGCTGTCGCTACCTTCGATAAGCAGATCTATCAATTCAGGCAACTGGCGGGGCAGCGCCGCGATGTGCGCTGCGATACGCGTGACCCGTTCATCGTGCAGGGCGGGGAACACCGGTAGGGCCGGCGGCAGTGCTGCCTTTAGCCGACGCGCAACGGCAGGCTCAATGGAACTCGACGGACCCTTCACGTACTCGCCCATTCTGCGGAGAGCCAGCAGGACGTCTTTTGCCGGCAACCCCATTTCGGCAGCTACTTCGTGCACGCGCGGTTTGTTCGACAATTTTCCTCCGTCGTCAGTCGTATCTTGCCACCCACTTACTGCTCCCCGGTGCTGCTCTCCCCGGGCCTGGTCAGATAATTCGCCTCAGCGTTGCGCGTTCGTTTTACTCGAGGCGACCGCTGCGGTTCCGGCCCCCATTCCCAGCTCAGCTCCTGCAGGTCGAGGATCCCCAGGTTGTGCCGCTGCTCGTCGCGGCCGAGCGAGATCACCTGGCTCCCGTCAGCGAACTCGATCTCATCGGGCGTGTGCATGTGACCGTGGAGTAGCACGCGGGGTCCGGTCGCCTTCCAGAGGCGCGTCACCAGTTCTCGTGACACTGACGAGTAGGCAAGTTCTTCCGGCGACCAGCCAAGCGGGTTCGAGCGCAAGGCGCGGTCGGCGGCCGCGGTGCCGCGGTACACAGACTCGTGCGTGATCAAGACGTCGACGGATCCTCCTGCGATCGCGGTCGCTTCGTCTTCATCGGTCGGGATCTCTGTCGGAAACCAGTCGTGCCCCTTGGTGCGCTGTGCATAGTCGATCGAGGCGGCTCCCCCGAAGGACATGAAGGTTCGGCCGCTGAGCGAGAACCGAAAGCCGCGCGGCATCATCCAGACTGTGTCGCTGAACTGAACCGGCTCCCCCGGCTGCTTGGCGAACGCCTGGTCGAGCAGGCTCCAATCCTCATGATTGCCGGGGGTCACGAGGATGCGTTCGAGTCCTCCGTCGACGCACAGCCGATCGATGGTGTCGAGATACTGGGCGGCTCGGGCACCACGCCAGAGACCGAAATCCCCAACGTGCAGGATCGTCTTCATGTACGGGGCTTCGTGGATGATCGCCGGGAGTGCCTTCTCGACCCAGCTGAAATTGCCGTGCCAGTCCCCCGCTACGACGACCTGTTTCTCTGCCGGCAGGGAGAGGTCCGTCATCGTGCGCTCGGCGGGGTGCGAGGGAACATTTCGCGCGCGACCTGCGGGGTGACGTTGAAGACCTGGGCGAGCTTGAACCAGTTGGGTTCGTCGGCCGTGGAGCCGTGACGCAGCTCGGCTAGGAACAGCTCCATGCTCGCTACAGCGAAACTTCGGTACAGCTCGGCGCTGCCATCGCGGGCCGGCCCACGAGTGACGAGGTAGCTCAAGCGCTCGATGATGCGGCCTACCTCTTCGTCGCAGTCACGTGGATTGACGATGAGATCCGCGATCGGTGCGAGCAGTTCATCGAGGGCTCGTGGGTTGGTTCGCGAGAGAATAAGGGCGCGGGGTTTAGTCGACGGTGGCATATCGATCCGTTGTTAGGGAACAGGACTGGTGCCGTCGACCCACGGCACTATCGAGCCTAGCTACAGTCACCATCGGACGGTACGTAGTTGAGCCATCATGCGAAACGCGCGCGTTTAATGAATCGTTAATGGTGACGACATAAGTATCGTTAGAAACGTGAAAACGCAGCGGAGAGCCAGAGGTTCCCTCGTGGAGCCTCGTCGTGTTGCCCTCACGCTCGAGGCCGAGGCCGACGAGCATCTCGTAGACATTGCAACGCACGCCGGAACTACCAAGTCCGCGCTGGCGCAATGGCTCATCGAATCAGTACGCCTCGATGAGCGCGGGATCCCGATTGGCTGGCCTGAGACCCCTAACGACGAGGAGCTGCCCATCGACGCGGCATAACTGAGAAGGCCCCCGTCCGAGGACAGGGGCCGAAGCTCTAAGCCTGATCTGAACTGAAGTTTGGCGACTCACAGATCCAGGCAACATCCGAAGAAATACCGGTTACCAAGCCGGGCCTTCTTCGTACCTACTCACATTGCTGAGAGGAGATACGGCAATCGTACCTCAATCTGCGCTGGCGACCCATAAAAGCCCAGCAAATCAACAAATCGGCGTGTCCGCGGCCGAGGTAAACCCTAGAAATGGCTCGTGGGCGCTCCAAGCTCCAGAGGGGGCCTATTCGACCGTGATCGCCTGGCACACCGGCGCCGCCTGGTTCGACGCTCTCATGGACGCACTCTCGACGCGCTCGGGCGAGGAAGCCCGTCGACGCGCTCGCGTTGCTCCTGACACCCTGCTCAGGGTCGCTCGGGCTGACTGGCTCGCTGCTGACGCGAAGACCGGGCGAGGACTGGCTACCGCGCACGAGACCGTGGCGGCCGCGCTCGGTATGAGCTCAAAGACCGTCCAGCGATCTCGGGGCCTACTCGAAGTGCTCGGATTCGCGGTCACCATCGTGGAGGGGCGCTACCTCACCGTGGCCGAGCGCAAAGCTGCGAAGGAGACGCACGGCGGCCGGCAAGTGCGAGCTGCATCACTACGCGCTCTGACGATGCCGCGATCCTCTTCCCCTGTGCAAAATGTCTATCTACCCCGTAGGGGTGATCTTCTGCTTCACCCTCTCGTTAAAGAGAACTCTTCAAAGCGCGCTGACGCGCGCAAAAAAGCACCAATTACTCCACGATCCAAAAAACGGAAGTCCCGTGCAACGGCCAACGTGATCGAGACACCCCGGCCAATAGCGATACAGCGCCTCGCGGCCGACCTGGTCCGTCAGGTTCGCTGGCTAGATACCGGTCAGCACGTCGGAGCCCTGTGTACGGTCCTGCAGGCGGCCGGCCTCGATGGTGCACGCTGGTCAGCTCGAGGTCTCATCGACACCATGGATCGATTTGTTGGCGATCGCGGGATGAAATATCCCGACAGCACTCAGAATCCCCTCGGTTTCCTACGCTGGGTGCTCTCAGCTGCAATCGACCCAGCGACACCGACACCGGACGAACGACGCGCACAGATAGCCGACGAGCGCCGTGAACGAGCGATCCAGCAAGCTCGACAGCGCCAGCTCGAGGCAGAGCACGCAGCGACCATCGATCACGAAGAGGTAGCTCGAATCATCGCGGCCTCGCATGCAGAGATAGCTTCTCGGAATCGAGCGCGCGCCCTCAGCAGATCATTCACCTCGAACGAGAAGCACCGGCCATGACAACTATCCGACTATCGAAACTGTCACCGTGACAGATGACACTTTTCTATAGAGAACTAGCTATCTCTTTACTCGTAATAGCTCTATTTCTTATTTGTTTAGTAGAGATTTCGTCTAAATAAGTGTCATGTGTCATTGGTACCCCCCCCCCCCTGGACACACGCGCA
>Ga0247812_10000420_pt1 | contig 28557 bp, 25 predicted proteins | sample UWRJL149409B1_FD_178011 | JGI IMG/M metagenome (GOLD analysis project Ga0247812, IMG submission 178011) | Plant litter microbial communities from Arlington Agricultural Research Station in Wisconsin, United States - UWRJ-L149-409B-1 | ecosystem: Environmental > Terrestrial > Plant litter >...
TCCTATAATATTACTCAGGATTTGTTTCAGTCGAAATGGATCACCAACAATTTTGGTATGCAGTTTTTCATTAACATTAATAATAAGCTCAATGTTTTTTTGCTTGTAAACGGTCTGAATACTTTTAGCAACTTCGTCAATAATTTCAGGTAAAGAAAAGGGAACTTTTTCAACCGTAATTTTTCCGGCTTCAATCTTTGAGAAATCTAATAAATCCTGAACCAGCTGCGTAATATATTCTGAAGAGTTTTTAATGTTTTTAATGAAGTAGGATTGTTTCGTATTCACATCAGAATTGCCTAAAAGTTCTGAATAACCGACAATAGTGCTCAGCGGTGTTTTTAAATCGTGACTAACGGTCGAAATCAATTGTTCACGGCTTTTAAGCAGGTTTTTTGTTTTGAAATTGGCAATCTCAAGCTGTTTTTTATAAACTTGCGATTTCGAGTAATCACTCACAATTAAAATCGAGAAAAACAACGTCAACACCAAGCCAATGATTGCTGATGCCGTAACAATCTCATTGACTTTTTTTAGCGATTTTTCTTTTAGGGAATTGTTTTTTATAGAGTTGATGATAATCTCCCGCTCAATAATTCGAAGTACTTTTCGAAGTTGTTCTGAAATTGCAATTTCATTTTTCAATAACTTATTTTCCTCAAAATTCAGTGATTCTTTTTTCTTTTCTGCTTTCAGTTTTACATTGCTCAAAAGCTTTTTCGAATTGGCTAAAATAGAATCAGAAGCCTTTTTGCTTAACGTATTAGTGCTGTCGTCAGGAATATTTTGATTTAAGTAATCGACATATTTCTGAAGTACATTTCGCTGGTAACTTCCTAATTGATTGGGGTTTTTATTAAAGTCCTGAAGTTCCAGTTTTCGAAGCTTAAACTCCATTTTTGTAATTTCATCAATAGCAGAATTTACCGACACTTCATCATCGGCTTTGTTTTTTATGGTTTTTAATTGCTGAATATTTTTAGTTTTTTCAGACAGATAATAGGTAACACTGTCCAGTAAAGTTTTTTGATATTGTGTAGTGACAATTTGTTTTAAAGTATCAATTCTCGAACGTAAAGAATCGGTTTCAATAAGATAACTTTTAAAGTCGCTTTCAGAATTGGTCTGAATTGTTTTTCTGGCTAAACTCTCTGTTTTATAAACATTTGAAAATAACTTACTAACTCTAAGGATTTTGGTTTTTTCGAAAGCAATTTTATCTTCCAGTTTGTTGTAAACCACATTTTCAGAATATAAAAACCATCCCACTGTCACAACCAAAGCGAGTAACGCAACATAGCTGAAGAGCACTTTGATCGCGGTGTAACTTTTTTTACTCTCCATAGATTATTATTGTTGAGATTTGGGTGTTTTTCGGTTCGAATTCCCTGCAATTTATTCAAAAAAAACTATTTTAAAAAGGGAATCAAAGTGAATCTGTTATATAATTCAAAGGTTTCAAAAACAAAATAGCCGCAAATTATATAACAATTTGCGGCTATTAAATATTTATGTTGGTTTAATCTATAGTGTTTCGTTCAACCATTTAAAAAATTCACCTTGCCAAACCTGAGCATTTTGTGGTTTTAAAACCCAGTGATTTTCATCCGGAAAATAAACAAATCGGCTTTTGATTCCTCTTAACTGAGCCGCCTGAAAAGCTTCTTGTCCTTGTCCGATTGGCACACGGAAATCTTTTCCTCCCTGGAAGATTAAGATTGGTTTGTTCCACTTCTCAACCATAGTTGCAGGATTAAATGTTGTATACGCTTTTTGAGCAATAGCATTGTCTTTTTCCCAATAAGCACCACCAAAATCCCAGTTGTTAAAGAAAACTTCTTCAGTTGTTCCCAACATACTTACGGTATTGAAAACACCATCGTGTGCGATAAATGTTTTGAAACGGTTGTTGTGAATTCCTGCTAAATAAAATACTGAGTATCCACCGTAACTTGCACCAACGCAACCTAAACGGCTTTTATCAACGTAACTTTCTTTGGCAACATCATCAATTGCAGAAAGGTAATCGTCCATAACTTGTCCACCCCAATCTTTACTGATTCTTTCATTCCATTCTACTCCGTGTCCTGGCATACCGCGACGGTTTGGCGCTACAACAACATAACCTTTAGCAGCCATTAAAGAGAAATTCCAACGGAAAGAATACGATTGTGTCAACGCACTTTGTGGTCCGCCCTGACAGAATAATAACGTTGGATATTTTTTTGAAGGATCAAAATTTGGAGGTAAAATTACCCAAACCAACATTTTTTTACCGTCTGTTGTCGTAACATAACGTTTTTCTGTTTTGCTTAATGCTAATGTTTTGTACGTATCTGTATTTACATTTGAAAGTTGTTTCCAGGTATTTTTCTTCAAATTAAAAGAATAAATCTCCGGAGCATGATTCATGTCATTTCTCGTTACGATAATATCATCGCCAGCAAAACCAACTAAATCATTAACATCAAAATCACCTTTTGTAATTTGGCGAACCTGAATGGCCATTTTGGTCAATCCTGGAAAGTTTACTACAAAAAGTTGTTTTGTACCATCAACAGGTGCTACAAAATAAACGTTTTTACCATCTTTACTCCAGATAAAATTATCTACAGTTCCGTCCCAGTTTGCAGTAAGATTCGTTTTGATTCCTTTAAACTCAACAATAATATCATTTTTGTCCGCTTCATAACCATCACGTTTCATTTGCAGCCAGGTCAAATTTCCTGTTGGAGAAAATTGCGGAGCCGTATCGTAACCTAAATTATCTTCGGTTCTGTTGGTTGTTTTTTGAGTCTCTAAACTGTACTCATAAATATTGGTGTTTGTAGAAATTGCATAATCAGTTCCTGCTTTTTTCTTGCAAACATATAAGATGCTTTTTCCATCAGGAGACCAGATATAATCTTCGTCGCCACCAAAAGGTTTTTGTGGAGAATCAAAGTTCTCTCCTTTTAAAATGTCAATTCCGGCAGCACCTTCTTTGTTTTCTTTATAAAAAACGTGGTTGAATTTCCCTTCGTTCCAGGTATCCCAATGACGGTAATCTAAACCATCATAAATTTGAGCGTCTGACTTGCCAAGGCTTGGATAAAAATCTTTTCCTAAAACTTTTTCCAGTTTTACTTCTTCATTGTACACTAAAAATTTTCCGTCAGGCGAAACATTTTTATCCGCCAAAACGTCTTTAGTATCTTTAATTTCAGTTGCAGTTCCGCCATTTACTGGCAGGATGTAAAATTTTGAAGACGATTTGTTTTCTTCTACAGAAGGAGTAGAAACTTTAAAAACAACATTTTTTTCATCTTTCGAAAGTCCAAGTGCAGTCACTCGTCCTAATTTCCATAACAATTCTGGTGACATCACATTCTGTCCGATAGCGTTTAAACTCATCATTATTAAGGTTGTAAATAATACTTTTTTCATAATAAAATTCTAATATTCGTGGGGCTAAAAATACAACATTTAAATTCCAAATAATTTAAAATAAATCCCAAAAGATAAATTCCAAATTCCAAAATCTAAACTTTAACTTTAAAGGTTTGAAATTGGAATTTGGAATTTAAAAAATTGGAATTTAAATTAAAGAAATCATTATTTTTATAAAAATTTGACAAATGGAATTAAGTTATTGGGAACTTAAAAACTGGTTCACGAGTGTTGATTATACTATTGTAGGAAGCGGAATCGTAGGTTTGCACGCTGCATTGCGCTTGCGCGAAAGATTCCCAACAGCGAAAATTCTGGTTTTAGAAAAAGGAATGTTGCCACAAGGCGCCAGTACCAAAAATGCCGGTTTTGCCTGTTTTGGAAGTATTTCTGAAATTATGGAAGATTTTAAAACACATACAGAAGAAGATGTGATTGCCTTGATTGAAAAACGTTGGCAAGGCTTACAATTGCTGCGAAAAAGACTGGGAGATGCTGCAATAGATTTTAAACCTCATGGCGGATATGAATTGTTTTTGAAGGAAGACGAAAGAGGTTTCAATGAATGTGTCGCGCGATTGCCTTTTATCAATGAAATTTTAAAACCGCTTTTTAAAGCTGATGTTTTTACCAAAGAAGTAGACCGATTTGGTTTTGAAAACATTCAGGAATATTTAATTTTTAATCCGTTTGAAGCGCAGATTGATACCGGAAATATGATGCAGGAATTACTGAAACAAGCTGTTGCTGCAGATATCCTGATTTTAAATCAGCAAACGGTAACGGGATATGCCGATTTAGGAAATCATGTTGAAATTGCATTGAACGATTTTAGTTTTAAATCCAAAAAAATATTGTTTGCAACAAATGGTTTCGCTAATACGTTAACAAAAGGAGCAGTCCAACCCGCAAGAGCACAGGTTTTGATAACGGAACCAATTCCGAATTTAGATATAAAAGGTACTTTTCATTTAGATCGCGGTTATTATTATTTCAGAAATATAGGTGACAGAATCTTGCTTGGCGGAGGACGAAACTTGGATTTTGAAACAGAAAACACAACCGAATTTGGTCAAACCAAAATTGTGCAAAATAAGTTGGAAGATTTGCTGAAAAATGTAATTTTACCAAATCAGGATTTTCAGATCGCGCACCGTTGGAGCGGGATTATGGGAGTAGGGAACAGTAAAAAACCTGTTGTGTCGCAATTGTCTGAAAACGTGTTTTGTGGAGTGCGTTTAGGCGGAATGGGCGTCGCAATAGGAAGTTTAATAGGAACAGAATTAGCAGATTTAATATAATGGCAGCAACCAAGAAACCAGCACCAAAAAAAACAACCGCAAGCAAACCAAAACCAGCAGCGAAAAAGAAAACCAATCGCACGTTTGGCCAGAAGGTCAAATGGTTTTTTATTAAACTGTTTTTGTGGTTTTTCGGACTTTCGATCGGATCAGTGATATTTTTTAAATTTGTGCCCGTACCTTTTACACCTTTAATGGTGATTCGCGCCATTGAAAATAAAATGGCAGGAAAAGAAGTTTACTTTGATCACGATTGGGAACCGATTGAGAAAATTTCAATGAATTTGCAGAAAGCGGTTATCGCCAGTGAAGACGGAACTTTTTTATATCACAATGGTTTTGATTTTAAAGCGCTTCAAAAAGCGTATAAAAGCAACGAACGCGGCCGCCGAATTCGTGGTGGAAGTACCATTTCGCAGCAAACCGCCAAAAATGTTTTCTTATGGCAGGGAAAAAGTTATTTGCGTAAAGGATTGGAAGCTTATTTTACCGTTTTAATCGAAATTATTTGGGGTAAAGAACGCATCATGGAAGTATATTTGAATAGTATCGAAATGGGCGATGGTGTTTACGGCGCTTATGCCGCAACAGAACATTGGTACCGTCGTGACGCTTCTAGCTTAACACAAATGCAGGCTGCCGGAATTGCCGCAATATTACCAAACCCAAGAAAATTTAAAGCAACAGGTTCTTCAAGTTATATAAACAGACGTAAAGAGCGAATTGTTCGCGAAATGCGTGCCGTTGGAAAAATAAATTATAATGGGAAATAGAAACGCCTTTTTTGCGCTTTTCCTATTGACAACAGTTTTAGGTTTTGGTCAGGCAAAAACAAAAGAATTTGGTTTTATTACCGATAATGATTTATACACTTCGTCTAAAAACGATATGTATTATACAAACGGTATTGAATTTTTTTTCAGATACCTATCCAAAAATGAAAACGAAAAAATCAATAAAAAGATTACTGAGTTTCGCGTTGGACAATACATTTACAATCCGAGATATATTAACGAAACGGCTGTCGATATTAACGATCGTCCTTTTACAGGTTATCTTTTTGCCGAAGCCGGACGCAGTTTTTTCTATAACAGCGAATCGGTTTTAAAAACCGATTTTCAATTGGGCTATATGGGGCCAAATGCTTTTGGCCGCGAAACACAGGAAAGTTTTCATCACCTGATTGGTTATAAAAAAGTGTATGGCTGGGAAAACCAACTTCATAATGCGCTTGCCATACAGGCGCATGTAATGTATTCGAAGAAATTATTTCCAAGTAAACACAACGATTTTGTAGATCTTCATTTTCAATCTGAAGCGAATTTGGGGACTATTTTTGATGGTGTTTCTACTGGATTTTTAGCCCGAATAGGTTTCAAGAAATTACTACCTATTTACGATTCTAATTTGCACGACGCTTCTGTGAGTGCTCAACCGCAATTTAATGTGAGGGAATTTTACTTTTATGCGATGCCAATCGTCAATTACCAATTTTACGATGCTACTATAGAAGGCAGTATGTTCAGCAACACCAGTCCGGTGACTTTTGAGTTGGAACCGCTTCGTTTCAACGCCGAATTTGGTTTAAAATACCGCCACAACAATTTCAATATTTCTTATTCTTTTCTGTACCGAGGCCGTGAATTGAAAGATCCTGAAACGAATACGAATTCAGGTTATTTTTATGGATCGATTCGATTGGGGTTTTTGATTAGGTAGGAGGGGTTTTGCCACGAAGACGCTAAGGCACTAAGTTTTTTTTTTAACCGCAAAGTTCGCTAAGGGATTACGCAATCCCGATAGCTATCGGGAGCTAAGTTTCTTTGTCGGTGAGGTCGCAAAGCTGCAAAATTCTACCGCAATATTGTCATCCTGACGAAGGAAGGATCACACTAGAAACTCGACCAAGTTGCCACAATCTAAGGAAGGACCATACTAGAAATTCGACAAAGTTGCCCCAATATTGTCATTTCGACGAAGGAGACTCGAGCGATAGCGACTGGCGAAGCAAATCCTCGCAAGAAGCTCGACAAAGTTTTTCAATTCAATTAAATCATGAAAAAAAAATCAATCTTTCACTCTCATCGCCTTACTAACCTCAAGCCTCCTCCAGGCCCAAACAGAAATCTACCTCCCATTTGAAAATCGTGAGCTAACTATTGAAAAAGTAATGGCAGGAGCAGTCATGTTATTTGTTTATTTTATACCAACGATAATGTCATGGAATAAAAAAAACAGCAAATACTTATTCGTGTTTAACCTTCTTACCGCATGGACAGTGCTTTGCTGGTTTATTTCTTTTGTTTGGGCGTTGCAAATAAACAGGCAACATGCAAGAATTTTGGCTGAAGAGAATAAAGCCAGGAAGAAAGCTAAAAAATTTAAATCTTCTACAACTTAAGTTTAAATTCCAGATTGTTTTTCAGGTAAAAGTACGTAGTCTATTGGATTGATAAAAGGTTACTTTTGATTTAAACTTTGTTAATATGGTTTTCCGTAATGGAATGGTGAAATAAATAAAGATATTTGTTTTTGTTTCAGATCAATGATTTTTAAAATTTAACATTAAGTAATGTTTATGATGCCAATCTACCTTTTTCAGATGGCTTTGTGTGATTCTATCAAAATATAAATAAGTTGGAAGAAATAATTCCAAAAAACTAAAAAAATGAAGAATAAAATTTGTTTACTGACTTTATTTACCAGCCTTTTGTTTACATTTTCTTGCAATAACGAGCAGAAAGAAAAGGAATTACAACTAAAAGAAAAGGAATTACAATTAAAGGAAAAAGAGCTCGAATTAAAAGAGAGAGAGCAAAATTTGAAAATAAATCCAACACAAAATATTAAAATAGATCCAAAAAATATTGCTCAACAAAAGTTCAACAATTATATTCCTAAAATTGAGACATCAAAAAATGCGATAGTTGCAGATAATAAAATCTTCATTGGAGATTTAAATAATGATAATTTAGATGATGCCATTGTCTGGTTTTTATTGACTCCGGCAGAAGGAGGAAATATGTTTGTTGGAGAAGGAATGTCTGTATACATCAACACAGGAAAAGACATGAAGGTTGTTAGTGGTTTTGAACCAAATTATATGTTTAAGATTATAAAAATTTCAAACAATAGAATAAAAATTGCTAAACAAGATTATGCAGAAAATGATCAGATGGGATGGCCGTCCATTGAAACTATTAAATATTTAATGTTAAGCGGAAATGATATAATTGAATCTAATTCAAATAACTAATTATTACTTCTGCTAACAGCTACAACGGATTTGGGTAGTTGGCTTAATGGAAAATTGGTTTTGTATTTAGGAGATTTGCCAAATCCGAAGAATGGGATTAATTTAATCCCAAACCCGCTGTAATACCAGAACGTATGCCTAATACTAAAGAAAACAGAAATAAATGAAACCTTTTGAAAAATAGTTGAATGACAGATAGAATAGAAAATCTTTTTAAATTTATTTCTAATAATAGAAAATATAACAAAGCTTTACAGGAAAGATATTATCGCTCAATTATTTTGCCATATAAAGATGAAAAAGAAAAAATAATTTCATTATTATACCATATTGCAAACACTCAAAGCCAACCCAAAATTGACAATCTTGCGGAATTTTATAAATCGATAATTACTGAAGAAAACTCTTTAAAGTCTTTTAAAGAATTCGTCGTAAAAATTAATCCAAAAGGAGAAAGTAATTTTGAAGGCGTTTTTAAAGGAATGCTAAATCAAAAAGGATGGGGACCAAAAACCTCTGCGTTAATTTCTAAAAGTATATTTCACTTACATAACGGACAATATTCAGAGGATTTAAAAATTTGGAATGATGTTCCTAAACTAATTAATGAAAGTGATAGTTTTTATCTTCCCGTTGACGCCGTGATAATTGCTATTTTTAAAAAATTAAACCCTAATAAAACATGGAGTTTTACGAACATAAATTCAGTCCTTAAAGATAAATATAGCGGGCAAGAAATTGAAATTTGGGATGATTTATGGTTTTGGGGATTTATAACGCAAAATGGAGGTGAAGACCGAAAATTTGAATGGAATGAAAACAAATATTGGGTATTAAAAGAAAGCGACAAAGACAAAATGAAAATAGAAGAAATAAAAAGTAAATGTCAAGAATTTTTAGAAATCTTTAATTAACAAATCGCAATAAATAAAAGAACGAGACATAAAGGTTATTACAACGGACTTGGGCAATTGACTCATTATAAAGTTAGTTTTATATTTGGGATAATTTTGCAAATCCGGAGAGTGGCTTAATTTAGTCCCAAACTCACTGTAGTTCCAAAACTTCATATGCAATAATCAGAAACAAAGTCCAAATGAATCCACAAGAAAGCAAATTATATAAAGACATTCTTAAGCAATTCGAATCGCTCGTAAAAGAATATTCTATAACAGAATTTGATTATTCTACAGAAACACGAATACAATTTGGTGAGCAAAGAAAGTTCTATGTAGATCTGATTCTACAATTAAACCACATTGAATTTTATTTTGAATTAACTACCTCTATAAATACAAAAGTTGTAAGTAATTTTATTTCTTTAGCTGATTTTAAAGCTAGACCTAATAGGTTTTTTATCGTTTACACACAATCTGAAATTTTTCAATTACTCAATGACCAATCGGATTTTTTAGAGTTTGATAATTTACTCAGTTTGTATTCTTATGTTCTAGAAATTATAAAAAAACCCATTCCTCCCAACATATACTTAAAGGAAATTTTTCGTGCTGCAGTTACAAGTTTTAATGCAGAAATGGAATCTATAAAAATAGAACATATACTTAACTCATTAAATTCCGATTCATTTGAAAATGATTTGAAGTTTGATTCTAAAAACAATTATTTTTTCTTCACAAATGATGTCCGTGATTCAACAAATTTTGAAAATAAATTCTTCGATTGTTTAGTTGAAAAATTAAGCATCGGAGATAAATTTTATAGATATGGTGATTTAAAATTAGCTTTGTTTAGCATTAAAGACGGAACTTGTAAATTTAGTGGAATACCAGGAATGAATGATATATCAGAAGTTGGTTATGTAGAGAACTACCTTGATAAAAGCTATGTTGCTTTACGAACTCCACAAGATGTTGTCGATATAAATAGTAAATTTATTCTTTGCTCCTCATTACTTAAAGATAATCTTACTCAATGGAGGCTTTACGGAGACGACTGCAAAGGAACTTCAATTGAATATGAAATAGTTGATTACTCTAATGATTTTATAACAAAGAAAATTTCATATGGAATTGAGAAATTTGGAGAAAATTATCATTTTGAACTTGAAATAGTCAAATTTATTCAAGAAGAATTTTACTCAATGACAGGATATGAACTAAAATTAAAGACTTTAAATGTTTGGAAACATTTTTTTAAATCATTTGAATATTCTGTTGAAGAAGAAGTAAGAGTGCTTTTTGTAACTGAACCTAACAATCCTAAAACAAATTGGAATTTAACTTTTACACACAATATCTTGAATCCATTTATTTCGTTTAATCTTGTAGAAATTCCTATGAGAATAAATAGAATATTTTTTGGAGCAAAATGTCCTGAAAATGAAATCAACCTTAAACAATTTAGACATTTATCAAATTTGAACGGACAACATTTTGGATTTGAACAATCAAGAATAAAAAATTATCGATAATGACTCCATATAAAAGCTGGATTTGGGCGATTGGCTTAATGGAAAAATGTTTTGTATTTGGGATGATTTGGCAAATCCGAAGAAATGGCTTGATTTAATTCCAAATTCGCAATATTAACAGAACATTAGCAATTCGACCATATTGCTAAAAAACAGCTAAACATGGGAAAAACATAATTTATCACAAATACACAAAAGAAAAAAAATTGGCTTTAAAACCATTATAAATATAAAATCTAATTCAAAATCTAATTTAAAATCAAATATGCAAGATAGTCAGCAACCTTACGAAATTTATAAAAAACCGGATTGGTGGAAAAGGAATTCAATCGAAATTTGGATAACAGCTTTAGGTTTATTTGTAATAGCATTAGTTTTTTCAGCAGATGTTTATAGAGAAACAAATACTTTAAATATAGAAGGTGCTGCTCAGCTTGGAGATTTTGTTGGAGGTTTTATTGGAACAATATTTACTTTAATTAGTGTACTATTACTATATTCCACTTTAAAAGACCAAAGAACCGCTTCAACTATAGAGAAATTTGAAACAAAATATTTTGAGTTAATTAAAATGCATCGGGAAAATGTCAATGAAATGGGATTAAAAGATCATCTCGGCAAAAAGATTTTTGTAATATTAATAAGAGAATTTAGAGAAATTTTGAAGATTACAATAAAAACTGCTCAAAAGTGTGACCAAAATTTTGAACAAAAAGAACTGTTTATTATTTCTTATCATGCTCTTTTTTTTGGTGTTGGACCAAATTCTTCAAGAATGCTTAAATCTTCATTAACAAACTATGACAAAAATTTTGTTGATGAATTTGAAGGAGCTTTAAATAATAAAGAAACAAAAAATCAAGTAAAAAATGATAGAAAGTTAGGGTACACGCCATTTGAAGGACATCAATCAAGATTAGGACATTATTACAGACATTTATATCAAACTGTATGTTATGTTGAAAACCAAACCTGTGATATTAATAAATATGAATATGTAAAAACTATAAGAGCTCAATTAACAACACATGAACAAGCATTACTTTTTATAAACTGTTTAACTATAATTGGTGAGGTTTGGTGGGATAAAAAATTATTAATCAAGTATCGTTTCGTACAGAATATTCCTTATCTGTTTTTTGATAAAGAAAATGAAATTGATTTAGAACGATATTTTCCATCAGATTATTTTGAGTGGCAAGAAAATAACAAAAAAACAAAAAATAAAGTTCTAACATCATAAACTACCGCTAACACACAATTGGCAAGACTAGATGTTTAGGCTGAATGGAAAGTTAGTTTTTGTATTTGGAAAATTTGTGTTTAACCGAAAAAAACGATAGCGCGGATTTGCAATCCATGCCCACAAAGTAAATCCACAATCTAAAGAAATCCCGAAACTAAAATTTCGGGATTTCTTATTTAAGGACTTTAATCAATTAGTTCAGATTCTATCATAAGTGTTTAAGTTCTTTCAAGGAATTTAACCTCACGAACGTAGTAAACGCCGGAATTGCGAGCCTCATACTAAATCCACACCCCAACTCAAACATCTTATAAAAACAAAAACTTCTAATCTAGCCCCGATAGAACTGGAAATCCTTTTATGCTGGGGTTCAGCATAAAAGATTGGAAGGGATAGCGGGACAGATCGTCTTTTGAAAATGAAACTTCTGCTCCTGAAAAATAAAAAAACCGTATCACAATAAAGTAATACGGTTTTTTGTGGAGAATACCGGATTCGAACCGGTCACCTCTTGCCTGCCAGGCAAGCACTCTAGCCAAATGAGCTAATCCCCCTTTTATCTGCTTTGTGAAATTCGAATTGGGCACTCTCCCGATCAGATCGGGATACTCTAGCCAAATGAGCTAATCCCCCAAAGCGTTAGCAAATAAAGTCAATTAATTGGCAAAAAACAAATTTCAAAAGGCTTCGGGTGAAATTATTTTTCAAAACCGTAACTTTACGTTCAAAACTATTTTTATGAGTGCAGAAATTCAAAACGGTTCTTTATATACGAGTTTTCAAAATGCCGTTGCGACGGTGCAATTTGGGCACCCGGCGAGTAATTCTTTTCCGCGTGAATTGTTGAATCGGTTGACATTGGAAATTAACGATTTAAGCCGAAATGAAGCGGTTTCGGTTATTGTTTTGCAAAGTGAAGGCTCGAAAGCTTTTTGTTCCGGCGCTTCGTTTGATGAACTTTTGCAAGTGGAAAATGAGGAGCAGGGAACAGAATTTTTCTCTGGTTTTGCACATTTGTTAAATGCCATGCGAAACTGTTCTAAATTGATTGTGGGCCGCGTTCAGGGAAAAGCCGTTGGCGGTGGTGTCGGCATTATTGCAACCTGCGATTATGTTTTGGCTACGACTGAAAGTGCCATTAAATTATCTGAACTGGCTATCGGAATTGGTCCGTTTGTGATCGAACCGGCTGTTTCGCGTAAAATTGGTAAAACGGCGATGACGGAAATGACGTTGGCAGCAACAGATTGGAAATCTGCAACATGGGCTTTGGAAAAAGGACTTTATGCATCGCTACATACTGCAGAAGAATTGGACGCTGCGGTAGAGAATTTTGCTCAAAAACTGAGTTCATACAATCCGGAAGCTTTATTCGAAATGAAGAAAATCATTTGGGAAGGCACAGAACAATGGGAATCGATATTGATTGAACGCGCTGCCATTACAGGGAAATTAGTTTTGTCTGATTTCGCGAAAGAGGCTTTGACACAATTTAAAAAATAAAATATTGCGAATAGTTTAAACACATAGAGACATAGTTTGGATTGTGTTGAAAGGAGGCGTTTCACTTGCTTTAAAACACATAGCTATGTGTGAAAGCTAGCTTTTTTAGTTATCTTTTTTTTAAAGCAGAGAATCTATGTTTCTATGTGTTTAATTTTTTTGGCACAGATTGCACAGATTAAAAGGATTAATCTTTTAGTCCTTTAATCTGGAACAAATATTTTTAAGATATTTTATGCTATGTGTGAAAAGCGAGCTTTTTTCAATTTCCTCTTTACAAAGTATAAAACCTATGTTTTCTATGTGTTTAAATTAAATTTCACTCCATAATAAATTAAGTATGAGAATTATTCCTTTAGTTGTTCAGGTTGATGTTGCGGAGAAAATGAAGAACGCTCCAGACAGCGGTTATCAGATAGGAGTGATCATTGGATCGTTTATTCCTTTCGTGGTTTTAATCGGAATTGCGTACTGGATGTATAACCGTGCCAAAAAAAGAGATGAAAACGGTTATTAATTCGTAAATTTGCAACCTAAAATTCAAATCGATGAGTAATATCAGAATTACAAAACAATTTAACTTCGAAACCGGGCATGCTTTATACGGTTACGACGGAAAATGCAAGAACGTTCACGGGCACAGTTATAAATTATCGGTAACGGTTATTGGTTCGCCAATTACGGACCGGTCGAATGTGAAATACGGAATGGTAATTGATTTTTCGGATCTAAAGAAAATTGTTAAAGAAGAAATCGTCGATCAGTTTGATCATGCAACCGTTTTTAACGAAACGACGCCGCATATCGAGCTGGCAAATGAATTGAAAAATCGCGGGCATCACGTAATTTTAGTAGATTACCAACCAACCAGCGAAAATATGGTGGTGGATTTTTCTAAAAGAATCATCGCAAGACTTCCTGCCGGAATTACTTTATTCTCCCTTAAACTTCAGGAAACAGAATCGTCGTTTGCAGAATGGTATGCTTCTGATAATTAATTTGTAAAAAGTTAGATGTAAAATGTTAGATGTGAAAAGTTAAATGAGGAAACTTGAAGTTCGCTTTTCATAACTCACATTTCACAACTCACATTTCACAACTCACATTTCACATTTCACATTTCACAACTCACATTTCACATTTCACATATGAAAAAAATATATTTCGCTTCTGATCAGCATTTTGGTGCTCCAACTCCGGAGTCTAGTTTACCGCGTGAAAAGAAATTCGTGGCCTGGCTGGATGAGGTTAAGGAAGATGCAGAAGCTATTTTTTTATTGGGTGATTTGTTTGATTTTTGGTTCGAATACAAAACCGTTGTACCAAAAGGATTTGTGCGTATTTTAGGCAAACTGGCCGAGATTCGCGACAGCGGAATTCCGATTTACTTTTTCGTTGGAAACCATGATTTGTGGATGAATGATTATTTTGAAACCGAATTGAATATTCCGGTGTATCATGATAATAAAGAATTTACTTTTAACGGGAAAACCTTTTTAATTGGCCACGGCGACGGAAAAGGTCCTGGTGATAAAGGCTATAAAAGAATGAAAAAGGTATTTACGAATCCGTTTTCAAAATGGCTTTTTCGTTGGTTGCATCCTGATGTGGGCGTTAGTTTAGCGCAATATTTATCGGTTAAAAACAAACTGATTTCAGGTGACGAAGACGTAAAATTTTTAGGAGAAGAAAACGAATGGCTTGTTTTATACGCCAAACGTAAACTCGAAACCAAACATTACAATTACTTTATTTTCGGTCACCGTCATTTACCTATGATTATTCCGGTTGGAGAAGAATCTAAATATGTGAATCTTGGCGACTGGATTGGTTATTTTACCTATGGTGTTTTTGACGGCGAAACTTTTGAATTGAAGAAATTCGAAGAATAAACCTTTATTTGGCCGGATAGATTCCGATTTTGTGTGTTCTCAAAATATAGTTCGACAATTGTTTGCTATCAGAAAGTTGAAATTTAATCGCACCAGATGATTTTTTCGGCATATGACATTCTACACAATTACTAGCCAATAAACTTCCTGACATTGTTTTAAGTGTTTTATCGGTATGTTTTCCACCTGCTTGGTGACAACTCATGCAAATTTTAGAATAAGAAGCTAGATTCTTAGAAGCATTTTCGTGTGGATTATGACACGTAATACAATCCATTTTTTCACTGTTGATGAAACATTTGCTTTGTGCCATCAAACGAAATTGATTTCCGTGAACGTCAAATGTCGCAGTGTCTGTTACGCTTCTTGTACTTCTGTAAAATTCCGATAAATTATTTCCGGGTTTAAAATCAAAACGTGATTTCATTTTCATTCCGTCATTTCCTCCGTGACAAAGGGCGCAGGCGTCTAATCTTTGTTGTCTGTTTAAGTTCTTAAAACTAGTAATGCTGTTGGCCACTTTTACGCTTGGATTTTTCAGGTGAAATTCGGCGTGTTGTTTGGCCGGTCCGTGGCAACGCTCGCAATCAATTCCGTACACTATAGTTTTCGGATCAATTATATCTTCAACATCCATTGACATTACATTTTTCTCAGCAGAATTTTGCTGAACAGTGCGACTGCTCGCATTTGAAGCATGACATGAATAACAATCTTTAACCACCATTCGGTCAAAATAAGGTTTGTCAGCAGGAAATCCCGGACTTGTTGCCCAGCCTTTTATGGAATGGTAATAAGAAATTGGTAATTCGTACGTATTGCCGTCTCGCCAATAAACAGAAGTTTGCGCATGTTTGGTTCCAAATACAATATCAAAACGATGCGCTTCAACTTCTTTTCCGTTTTTGTATAAAACCTGATAAAGACTGTCGTTGCGTTTTTCTATGACTAATTTGGTGTTTTTATCGTAAATGAAAGTATGATTTCCTTTGTCGAAATCACCCAGAACATTTTCTAAGAGAGCGGGAGCAGTTGCTTTGAAATGAGAACTTTTTAAAGCCATATCATATTGGGTCTGATGACATTGAATACAGCTTTCAGAACCGGCATAATCGGTTCCTCGTGGGTCAATATATTCATCTGATTTGTTTGTGCAGTTGGATAATAAAACTGCTAAAACAGCAATGGCAAAAAGGATTCGTAATTTTTTCATTGTAGTAAATATACTTTTTTTTGAAGAAAATCAAAGTATATTTCAATTATGAAAAAATGCTGTTAAAATATTTTGGACTGTTTCTTAATTCATCCCAGCTCCGTAAACATATTCATCCAGTTCAATTCGGAATAAAGAACCTTCCACCAGATCTTTTATCGATTTCAATTCTTTTATAGAAACGGCTAAATCTATTTGAGCGCAAGGCGTTTTAAGTAAAAATTTGTGACAGGAGTTTTTTAGTTCACAAGCTTCGCAACAGGTATTTTCGATCATGCTGTCTTCGATTAAATCGCAAAAGTAATTCAGTTCCTGAACTGTAAAATAGAATCCGGTTTCTTTAAAAACCAATTGTACTTTATCAGTGATGGTTTCGTTTTCCTTTTTCCAGTAAAAGGAAATTCCGAAATTGTTGTGGTATAATTGTTCTATTTCTCTCATCGCAATCCTTTATTTCAACAAATATAAATATTATTTATATTAATTCTAAATAGAAAATCATAAAATTTGGAAAAAATGTTTCACCATATAAGTGATATAAGATCATTTAATATAGATTGTGAAAGGTGATATAAACTTAGATGGTGTAAAAAAAAGCTTAAAATTTATTGGCGATGTATCATGTTAGAAATTGCTGGCTGAAAACTACTTTATCCATAAGTTAAACATTGTCAGTGATTTGAGATTAAAAAGTATAAATAAATTGATTTCATTTCATAATTTGCTATAAATTTTATTATAGATATTGCTTAAAGGGGAATTTATTTAAGCCATTTTTTAATATTTTGAAGAAACTGATTTTGTTGATCTACGAATAAGTAATGTGAGCAATTATACAATAAAGCAAAATGATTTTGCCCGGCTATACCTTTTATAGAATTGATTTGGGCCGAAGAAAAAACGCCATCTTCTTTTCCGTAAATAGCATAAATAGGAATTCCGGCAGTTTTGATTTTCTTTAAGGAAGGTCTGGTATCGATATTGTTCTGCTTTTCATTTTTGTAGAAAAGGAATGGAGCATTTTTGTTTCGGATATTCGTTTTGAAAAAATCACTAGCTTCATAATCACTGTAAAGTTTTTTTGAAGCTTCCGTTGGATTTGGCATTTTGAAGTAATTGTTTTCACTTGCCAAATCAAAACAAGCTTTTCGATATTCGGCAGAATTTTTATTTAGCTTTTCAATTGCCTTTATTTTCGCTAATTGAATTGTGTCTTTTTTGGCTGCTGCAATTTTTGAAACAGAATTTAAAATATGATCATAAGTTTCCTGCTGTGAAAATAGAGCTCCTACCATGATGAGGCTGCTCACGTTTTGAGGATATTTTTCGGCATAAATTGTTGCTACTAAACCGCCAAAGCTATGCGCCAGAAGCGTGGCTTTTTTGAGATGGTATTTTTTGTAAATCGCATTTAAATCCTCAAAGGCTTCTGCATAGGTAATTTTAGCCTCAGAATCTGCAGATCTTCCTTCGCCTCTTCGGTCATAGATAATCACGTAAAATCCTAAGTCAGCTAATTTTTGAGCAGTTGTACCTTCAAATAAAGTGGAGTTGCCACTTGGACCTCCATGAATAAAAATTATGGCTTTCTCTTTTTTGTTTCCATACGTTTTGATGTACAGATTTTGTCCATTTGCAAAAAGGGAAATAGTAAAAAAGAAAGCCAATAATAGTTTTTTCATTATTCCATATTTTGATGATCTTCCATATCTTTTTGAAGATCTAAGTTTCTAAAAGTAGGCGATGCTACTCCGAAGCCTAAAACAGTTAATAAGGTCATACTTCCTCCGAAAACTACTGACGTTACCGTTCCCATTAATTTGGCTGTTAAACCGCTTTCAAAAGCGCCTAATTCATTTGATGAACCCACGAACATCGAGTTTACTGCCGCAACACGTCCACGCATATGATCAGGCGTTTTAAGCTGTAAAATCGTCTGGCGGATTACAACTGAAATTCCATCAGCAACACCGCTTAAAAACAGCGCCACAACAGAGAGCCAGAAAATAGTTGAAACTCCAAAAACAATAATACAAAGTCCGAAAATGAAAATAGCAATCAAAAGTTTCATTCCGGCTTTTTTATACAACGGAACGTAAGCTGAAATCAGCATCGTAATAAAAGCACCAATTGCAGGAGCAGCTCTTAAAACACCAAAACCTTCTGGTCCCACTTTTAAAATATCCTGCGCAAAAACAGGTAATAAAGCCACGGCGCCACCAAAAAGAACAGCAACCATATCAAGAGAAAGTACTCCTAAAATAGTTTTATTATTAAAAACGAATTTGATTCCTTCTTTTAAACTTTCCATAACCGGTTCCCCAATCTTCGGATTCAGAATTGGTTTTTTCTCGATTTGAGTTAAAGCAATTAAGGCTGAAACAGAGAAACCAACAACCAGACACATTGACCAGTGAACTCCTATCCAGTTGATTGAAAATCCTGCGACCGCTGGTCCTAATACCGCACCAATTTGCCAAACCGAACTACTCCAGGTTGCAGCATTTGGATAAGCCTTTTTTGGTACAATTAAAGATAAAAGCGAGAATATCGTTGGGCCAAGAAAAGCACGAACTAATCCGCCAAGAAATACTAAAAAGTAAATAGAGTATAAAATAAGATCATGTGATGCATCGCCGACAACTGCAGGCCAGGTTAGTAAAAATAACCCAAAACTAATGATTGAAAATCCTAAAATACACCATACCAACATTCCTTTTTTCTCTCTTTGGTCGACAATATGTCCTGCAAATAGGGCCATCGAAACCGCTGGAATTACTTCCATCAAACCAATTATTCCAAGTGAAAGCGGATTCTTGGTTATGCTGTAAACTTCCCATTCAATGACAATAAACTGCATGGACCAGGCAAAAACCATTGCAAAACGTAATAATAAAAACATATTAAATTCTCTAAAACGAAGTGCCTGATACGGGTCGTTTTTCTTTTGTTTATTTTCCATTTGTTCGAATATCTTTTAACATAAGCTGAGTTGAAATGTTTCCGTTCCACTCGTTTTCAGCAATAGTGTAAGCAAGCTGAAAAGTATTTTGATTTTTTGTAATATTTAATTTTTTTCCAAGTCCGAAGCCAATCGCGGCGATTCCTTCTGAGTTATGTTGCTTCGCAAACAATCTCAAATGTTCGTCTTCTGAACCCAGCGTTTTCGCATAACCAGTATCTTTTACCTCCGTAGTCATAAAAACCGGCGTCATATTCAATGGGCCAAAAGGCTCAAATTGTTTTAAAATCCGGATGAGTTTTGGGGTAATGTCTGAAAAATTAATCTCCGCGTCGATTTCGATTTCCGGAGTTCGCATTTCAGGTAAAATAGTTTGCTCTACTTGTTTTTCGAAAGCGTCTTTAAAAGTCTTGTAATTTTCTGCTTTCAAAGTCATTCCGGCCGCATACATATGGCCTCCAAATTGTTCTAAATGATGCGCGCAGGCATCCAAAGCATTGTAAACATCAAATCCTTTAACCGATCTTGCCGAAGCTGCGTATTTGTCACCGCTTTTAGTGAAAACCAAAGTGGGGCGATAATAGGTTTCAATTAATCTTGAAGCCACAATTCCGATAACGCCCTTGTGCCAGTCTTCCTGAAAAACAACCGTTGAAAAACGCTCTTCTTCCTGATTTTCTATAATTTGCTGAAAAGCTTCTTTGGTGATTTTTTTATCTAAATCTTTTCGGTCAGCGTTGTATTGTTCTATTTCTGAAGCAAATTGCTGTGCCTGATCAAAATCAAATTCGGTTAACAGTTCAACAGCATGATTACCGTGTTTGATTCTTCCTGCCGCGTTTATTCTTGGAGAAATAATAAAAACAACATCTGTAATATCTAAGACTTTCTTTTTTACCTGATGCACCAAAGCTTTAATTCCTGGTCTCGGATCACTGTTGATTACCTGCAATCCAAAGTAAGCCAAAACTCTGTTTTCGCCCGTGATCGGAACAATATCGGCAGCAATTGCCGTAGCAACCAAATCAAGATAAGGAACCAGATCTTCGATGGTTTCATTTCGATTTTGGCCTAAAGCCTGAATCAATTTAAAACCGACTCCACATCCACACAATTCATCGTAAGGGTAGGAGCAGTCTTCTCGTTTCGGATCCAGAATGGCAACCGCATCCGGCAGCGTATTTCCGGGTCTGTGGTGATCGCAAATGATAAAGTCAATGTTTTTTTCTTTTGCGTAGGCGATATGATCAATGGATTTTATTCCACAATCCAATGCAATAATTAAGGAGAATCCGTTATCATCGGCAAAGTCAATTCCTTTAAAGGAAATTCCGTAACCTTCGTCATAACGATCCGGAATATAAGTGGCAATATTAGGATAATGGGATTTCAAATAAGAAGAAACCAAAGAAACAGCCGTAGTTCCGTCAACATCATAATCGCCGAAAACCAAAATATTTTCCTGATTTTCAATCGCCTGTTCAATTCTCGCAACCGCTTTGTCCATATCTTTCATCAGGTAAGGATCATGAAGATGATCTAATGAAGGACGAAAGAAATTTTTGGCATCTTCAAAAGTTTCAATGCCACGCTGAATCAAAAGTGTTGCTACAAAATCTTCTACATTTAAGGCCTGCGCCAAATGTTTGACTTTATCTTCAGAAGGTTTTGGTTTTAATGTCCAACGCATTTTAATTGTAGATTTTAGATTTTAGATTTTAGATTGGAGAAATCAAAAATCGTTTAATCTGATATTTATTTTTTTGCCACAGATTAAAAGATTTAAAAGGATTTTTTATCTGAGTTAATCGTTTAATCTGTGGCAAATGTTCTGCTTTAACTTTATTACGGTCTTTTAGAGTGTATCAGTTTTCAAAAAAATCTAAAATCTACACTCTAAAATCTAAAATTATTTTGCTTCCAGCGCATTTCCTTCAAACTTAATTCCGTCCCAGCCTAAGTTGATGAAGTTTCTAATGTTTTGGTGGTTAGTTCCATTTGGATCTTTTAAAACTTCTTCGAAATAAAAGGCGCCAAAACAGGCTAAAGTTTCTTCTTTGTTTAAGTTTTGCAATTTGGCAAAAGAGAATAATTTACAAGAACCAGAGTTTTCTCCGGCAGCATTGTGCTGGGTTCCGTTTTGAAAAGCAGTTGGTGTAAAATTGTAGTTTTCCTCAATTACTGCGATAGTTTCCGGGAATGTTATTTCGTTTGGAGTTTGTTTTACTTTTTCTAAAAAGGCTTGAATGCTCATGTTATTTGTATTGTTTTTTTTTTCCACGAATTTCACAAATTTCCACTAATTAAAATTCGTGATAATTTGTGAAATTCGTGGCAAACATTTTTTAATTTATTTAATTTGTGAATTCGTGGCGAAAACTATTCTTCATCATCATCCTTAGAAAACTTACTTTTCTTAGGTTCTTTAATTATTGTTTTTCCCGCAACAACCACAACGATTTCTCCGCGTGGGGCTGTTTTTTCAAAATGAGTTAAAACTTCTCTTGCTGTTCCACGTACATTTTCTTCGTGCATTTTTGATAATTCTCTCGAAACGCAAACTTGTCTGTCTTCTCCAAAATATTGAATAAACTCCGCTAAAGTTTTAACGAGTTTGTGTGGAGAAACGTATAAAATCATCGTTCTTGTTTCTTCGGCTAAAGCCAAAAAACGAGTCTGACGTCCTTTTTTATCAGGCAGAAAACCTTCAAAAACAAATTTATCATTTGGGAGTCCGCTGTTCACCAAAGCCGGAACAAAAGCTGTTGCACCTGGTAAACATTCTACTTCAATTTTATTTTCGACACAAGCACGCGTCAATAAAAATCCGGGATCAGAAATCGCAGGAGTTCCCGCATCTGAAATTAAAGCGATGGTTTCGCCAGCTTTCAAACGTGCAATTAAATTCTCGGTTGTTTTGTGCTCATTGTGCATATGATGACTGTGCATGTGCGTGCCAATTTCAAAATGCTTCAACAATTTTCCACTCGTTCTGGTATCTTCGGCCAAAATCAAATCGACTTCTTTAAGAATCCGAATGGCACGAAAAGTCATGTCTTCAAGATTGCCAATTGGCGTTGGAACGATATATAATTTAGACATAGTTATTTATTTATAACACTAATTTCACGAATTTACACGGATTCTCAGTGTTTGTAAAAATTTCACAAAGCAGGAATTCGTGTAAATTCGTGAAATCTGTGTTTTATTTTTTTATGAGAATTTTTTCTCAACAATTCCAAGGAAACGCTCTGCGTAATCGTCTTTTCCTTCCCAATTGTTATAATCTGGTTTTACCATATTTTCTATGAATTCCTGCGCTTCGGCATAGGTATCAAAAGTCAATAACTGATTTAAAACACGGCTGTAATCTTCAGCGCTGTTTCCGAAAAGGTTTTTGGTGAAAGCAATTCGGTCGTTCAAATCAATATGAAAACCTTTTGCCAGTTTTTCGTTTAATGTTACTGCTTTTGGTTCAGCCGGAGTTTCCAGAACTTCTGTTTCAATTTTTGTCTCCTGAATTTCATTAAGTGATGGAAAAGAAGATGAAGGAACCGCTTCAAAACTGTCTACTTTTACAAACTGCGCATCGGCATAATTGATTCCGAAATCTTCAAATGCAAGCGGAAGCGGATTTGATTTTGATGTAGTTTGAATTTTTGGTTCTTCTTTCTCTTCAATTTTTTCTTCTGACTTATCTAATTCAAAAGCGGGTTTAAAATCCGGAATTGGGTTTATATCGCTGCTTGTTTTAAACGAAAGATCTCTATTTGCTTCGATTGTCTTTTTAGCTTCAAGAACAGCTTCGTTGATTTTTTCAATAATTGGATCTTTAGCACTTTCGACAGTTTTAGTTTCCTCAATTGTTTCAACTTCCTCCGTTTCAGTAACAGCTTCCGGTTCTTCAATTTTTTCAACTTCCGGCTCTTCGATAACTTCTTCAACTTCTTCTGGAGCTGTTTCCTCCGGAATTTCAGCAACTATTTCTTCTGGAATTACTGGTTCAGGAGTTTCTTCAACTACAGTTTCTTCTGCAACAATTGGAGTTTCTTCTTTAATTTCCGTCGGAGTTATTTCTTCTTTTTCAAAAATAGTTTCAATGTGAGAAGTGATTTCACCGTGGCTGATTGTTGGTTTTGCGCCTTCGAAGTTTTCGTCTATAAATTTTAAAACCGCCAGTTTCTCATATAATTTCTGCGTTTCAAGATACAATTGATTGATATCGGATTTGTTTTTAAGTTTTAAAATTCGATGTGCAATGCTGATTAAATCGGCTTCCAATTTTTTTTTCATAGCTGTTGAAATTATAGTGAATAGGGGTAATTTATATGTTTTGTAATTGAATGTCTTTATTACGGAAAGAAATCAACAAGATTTTTTTTTATTTCTGTTAATAAGCGATTGCGAATCTCCGATTTGATAAAAATTTTCTACTTTTGAAAAAGTGTAAAAACAGCAATTTTTCACGTCGATTTATTACCAGTACAAAGTAATAAAAACTATTCATTTTTAAAGGTAGAAAAATACAAAATGTTTCTCGAAAATACAGTAAATCACAAAGAACAATTTGGTTGGATTGAAGTTATTTGTGGATCAATGTTTTCGGGTAAAACCGAGGAGTTAATCCGCAGATTAAAACGCGCCCAATTTGCCAAACAAAAAGTCGAAATCTTTAAACCTGCTATTGATACCCGCTATCATGACGAAATGGTGGTATCTCATGATTCCAACGAAATTCGTTCCACTCCCGTTCCGGCCGCAGCCAATATTGCTATTTTAGCTCAAGGATGCGACGTTATCGGAATTGATGAAGCGCAGTTCTTTGATGATGAAATCGTTACCGTTTGTAATGATTTGGCCAATCAGGGAATTCGTGTGATAGTGGCGGGACTTGATATGGACTTTAAAGGAAATCCTTTTGGGCCAATGCCGGCACTTATGGCTACAGCCGAATATGTAACTAAAGTTCACGCTGTTTGTACGAGAACAGGAAATCTTGCCAATTACAGTTTCCGTAAAACGGATAACGATAAATTGGTGATGTTGGGCGAAACGGAAGAGTATGAGCCATTGAGCCGTGCTGCCTATTATAATGCAATGAAAAAAAGTCAGGAGAAATAGATTTTAAGCCACAATCAACAATGCAAGACAAGAAAAATAGAAGAAAACAAAATATCCTAGTAGTAGGTGTAATTGGAGTTGCAGTGGCTTTAGCGGTTTATTTTCAGTTTTTTCTTTCTGAAACAGCCGTTGAAACAAAAACTGAAGTAAAAGAACTAGTTTCGAAATACAATAAAAATTGTCCGCTGAAAATTCAGGAAGGCATTCGCTTAGATAGTGTAAGTTTACCTAATTTGCCGGAAGCAAAAGCGGTTCAATACAATTTAACGTTGCTGAATGTAGAAAAAGAATCTGCAGAGATTGAGGTAATAAAGACTGAAATCGAAAAAAGTTTGATAAGTACTGCTAAAGCAAATCCTGGACTTCAGGTTTTTAGAGATAATGATTACAGCTTGATTTATAGTTATAAGGATAAAAAGAATGTTTTTTTGTTTGATGTGAAAATATTGCCTGATCAATATAAATAATTTAGAAAATCCTATATAAAAACAAAACCCGACAGATTTTAAATTTGTCGGGTTTTGTTTTGTACGGACAAAATCATTACATTTGTACGTATATAAGTATGGAGCCATGGATGCGAAATTAACATTGAAATTAGATAAAAGCGTAATTGAAAAAGCTAAAATATATGCGGCTCAACATCAGCATAGTTTATCACTTTTGGTTGAAAATTATTTAAAGGCAATTACTGAAACTGAAAAAAAAGAAAATACAAAAGAAATTGAAATAAGTTCTTTTGTTAAAAGTCTAACAGTAGGTAAGGGGCAGGTTCCAGTGGATTTCGACTATAAAAAAGATCGTCAGGATTATTTGTCTCAAAAATATAAATAATTATGAATTTATTTTTAGACACAAATGTATTAATCGATTTGATTGATAAAAGAGAGACATTTTATAATGATATAGCTGTCATTGCTTCAATGGCGGAAAATAAAGATTTCAAATTAGCAGCTTCTTCTTTGTCTTTTGTAAATACGGTTTATGTAGTTTCAAGGAGTATAGAAGAGAAATTAGTTTTAGAAGCTTTAAAAAAGTTTAGAATTATATGTGATGTTTCAAATGTTGATGAAATTGTGATTGACAAAAGTTTAATTTCAAATTTTAATGATTTTGAAGATGCGGTTCAATATTTTAGTGCTTTGCATCATAAATCTGATATTATTCTAACTCGGAATAAAAAAGATTTTAAAAACTCTGAAATTCCAACAATGACTCCTTCTGAATTTCTTGCTTCTTTATAAAATAATAAAACCCGACAGATTTTAAAATTTGTCGGGTTTTGTTTTATAAAAGTTTGATTATATCTTCTTCCTCATTCTCGCAACCGGAATATCCAATTGTTCACGGTATTTTGCAATGGTTCTTCTCGCAATCGGATACCCTTTTTCTTTTAAGATTTCAGCTAATTGATCGTCTGGCAAAGGTTTCTTTTTGTCTTCTTCTTCAATCGTATTTTTAAGGATTTTTTTGATTTCTAAAGTCGAAACATCTTCACCCTGGTCATTTTTCATTGCTTCAGAGAAAAACTCTTTAATCAGTTTTGTTCCGTATGGCGTCTCCACATATTTACTGTTGGCAACACGAGAAATCGTCGAAATATCCAATCCAACCATATCCGCAATGTCTTTTAAGATCATTGGTTTTAGTTTGGTTTCGTCGCCGTCTAAAAAGTATTCTTCCTGATAATGCATAATCGCATTCATCGTAACAAATAACGTTTCCTGACGTTGTCTGATCGCATCGATAAACCATTTAGCCGAATCAAGCTTCTGTTTGATAAACTGAACCGCATCTTTTTGTGCCGAAGATTTATCACGAGAATCTTTGTACGTCTGCATCATTTCCTGATAATCCTTAGAAACGTGCAACGAGGGAGCATTTCTTCCATTTAAAGTCAATTCAAGTTCGCCATCCACAATTCTGATCGCGAAATCGGGAACGACATTCTCTGTTACTTTATTGTTTCCAGTGTAAGATCCGCCCGGTTTTGGATTCAGTCTTTCGATTTCGTGAATCGCTTTTTTAAGCTGTTCGTTCGAAACCGCATATTTCTGCAATAATTTATCGTAATGTTTTTTGGTAAAAGCATCAAACTGATTCTCGATAATATCAATCGCTAAATCAACATATTCCGTTGGTGTTTTGTGTTTTAACTGCAATAACAAACATTCCTGTAAATCACGCGCACCAACTCCAGAAGGTTCCAGTTCGTGAATAACATGCAGCATTTTTTCGACCATTGCTTCATCGGTATAAATACCTTGCGTAAAGGCCATATCGTCCACCATATCAGCAACGCTTCTGCGGATGTAACCCATATCATCAATACTTCCAACAAGGAATTCAGCGATTTCACGCTCTTCATCATTTAGAATAAAGGTATTCAGCTGATTGATTAAATCCTGATGAAAACTAATTGGCGATGCAAAAGGGGTTTCGCGTTCCTCGTCTTCACTATAATTGTTAACCTGAGTTTTATAATCCGGAGTATCGTCGTCGCTTAGATATTCATCGATGTTAATGTCGTCTGCTTCGATTCTGTCTGATTCTGCATCATCATAATCGTCGTAGTCTTCATTAGCAAATTCATCAGCTTCGTATTCGTCTTCTTTACCAGCTTCCAAAGCCGGATTTTCGTTCATTTCTTCTAATAAACGTTGCTCAAAAGCTTGCGTAGGCAATTGAATTAACTTCATCAGCTGAATTTGCTGTGGAGATAATTTTTGTGATAATTTTAAATTTAAAAATTGCTTTAGCATTTATTTTTGTTAAAAGTTTCAAGTTTCAGGTTTCAGGTTGCTGAACGTCCAACAACCTGAAACCTGAAACCTGAAACAAATATTATTATTTTAGTTCAAGTTCCAATAACTTGAAACCTGAAACTTGAAACTTTTTTAAACAAAAGATTAAAACTCTGCATTTCCTGGAGTTCTCGGGAAAGGAATTACGTCTCTAATGTTTGTCATACCTGTTACAAACAATACCAAACGCTCAAATCCTAAACCGAAACCTGCGTGCGTCGCAGAACCAAATCTTCTGGTATCTAAATACCATGATAATTCTTCTTCGTCGATTTCTAAAGCTTTCATTTTTTCGATCAAAACATCGTAACGCTCTTCTCTTTCAGAACCACCAACGATTTCTCCAATTCCAGGGAAAAGGATATCCATTGCACGAACCGTTTCTCTTCCAGGTTCTGTGTTGTCATTCAAACGCATGTAAAAAGCTTTAATATTTGCCGGGTAATCGTATAAAATTACCGGACATTTAAAGTGCTTTTCAACCAAGAAACGTTCGTGTTCTGATTGTAAATCAGCTCCCCATTCGTTGATGATATAGTTGAATTTTTTCTTTTTATTTGGAGTTGAATCTCTTAGGATATCAATTGCTTCGGTGTAAGAAACACGTTTGAAGTTGTTCTCCAAAACGAAGTTCAATTTCTCTAACAAAGGCATTTCGCTTCTGTCCGCCTGAGGTTTTGATTTTTCTTCTTCAATAAGTCGACCTTCTAAGAATGCCAAATCATCTTTACAGTTGTCTAAAGCATATTTAATTACGTACTGAATAAAATCTTCAGCCAAATCCATGTTGTCATCAAGGTCGTTGAAAGCAACTTCCGGCTCGATCATCCAAAACTCTGCCAGGTGACGGGAAGTATTTGAATTCTCTGCTCTAAAAGTGGGTCCAAAAGTATAAATCTGACCCAAAGCCATCGCAAAAGTTTCTCCTTCTAATTGTCCAGAAACTGTTAAGTTCGTTTCTTTTCCGAAGAAATCTTCTTTATAATTTACTTTTCCGTCTTCAGTTCTTGGAGTGTTGTCGAAAGGCAAAGCTGTAACTTTAAACATTTCTCCTGCACCTTCGGCATCAGAACCCGTAATGATTGGCGTATTTACATACACAAATCCTTTTTGTTGAAAATAGTTGTGAACCGCAAATGACAATACTGAACGTACACGCATAATAGCTCCAAAAGCATTAGTACGAACACGTAAATGTGCATTTTCTCTTAAAAATTCTAAAGAGTGTTTTTTAGGCTGCATTGGGAATTTCTCCGCATCAGAATCTCCAAGAATTTCAAGCGTTTTAACCTGAATCTCATATTTCTGACCCGCACCTTTGCTTTCAACCAAAGTTCCAATTACAGAAACTGCAGCTCCGGTTGTGATTCTTTTTAAAGTTTCTTCCGGTGTATTTTCA
>Ga0247812_10000421_pt1 | contig 28517 bp, 23 predicted proteins | sample UWRJL149409B1_FD_178011 | JGI IMG/M metagenome (GOLD analysis project Ga0247812, IMG submission 178011) | Plant litter microbial communities from Arlington Agricultural Research Station in Wisconsin, United States - UWRJ-L149-409B-1 | ecosystem: Environmental > Terrestrial > Plant litter >...
CGCACGCTTCGCGGGCGGGGGTGGCGGGTTCGTGGCATCCGCTTTTCTGGCGCTCGGGCTGTCGGTGGTCATGGCGACAGTGTAAATCCGACGACCGGTTTCGTGCTGGGTACAAGCACAGCACGAAACGGCGAACCCGTCACCGGGCCCGCCGCTCGTGCAACGCGACTGCTAGCGGCGAACCACCAGCGCCCGCGGGCCACTCTTCACGGCGTTCAGAACGTCGCTCCCGAGGTACTGCACCCGGATTGAGTGCTTTCCCGTTGCAAGGGTCGGCAGTGTGATGGTTCGGATGCCCTTGTCCGACAAGCGAAGCTGCGAGACCTTGATCAGCTTTGAGCCGTCGTAGATGCGCAGCGTCCCCACCGGGTTCACGGCCGTCGCCTTCACTTTGACGGTGAGCTTCGCCGTCTGCGTGTACTTCTTGATCGTGCTGTCAGCGAATTTCGTCGTGATCACCGGAGTCGCCTTGACCACCTTGAGCGTGATGTTCGCGCTCGTGGACGGGTCGAGGAACTCGGTAGCCGACGGTGTGTACGTCGCGCGGAGCGAGTGCGACCCGATGGCGAGCTTCGACTGCAGCACGAGGGCAACGGTGTTGCCCATGCCGAGCGCCACATTCGACTTGAGTACCTTCTCGCCGTCGTACAGCGTGACTCGTCCACCGGCAACGGCACCGCTGTCGGTGGTGACGGTGACGCGAGCCGTGACTCCCGTTCCATACGTCTGGGTGCTCTTCGAGAGAGTCACCTTTGTCGCGGTTTCGTGAGCGGCGGTGTCACCGGCCGCGACGAGAGTAACTTCGTCGGCGGACAGCGCCCGACCGTAGGCGTGCACCTCGTCAATCGCACCGGGCCAGTAATCGACCACGTTGTTGTTGAACTCGGCCGCGCCGATCACGGTGCGTCCGACCGAGGAGTACCGCCCGGCGGTCACGGTGTCCGCGAGAACCCCGTTGACGTAGAGCGAGCCCTCGGCCTTTTCGGCATCCCAGACACCGGTCAGGTGGTACCACTTGCCGAGCTCAGGAACGATCTCGTTGGTGGCGCGACGCTCCCCGGGGAAGCTGAACGCGAAGCCGCCGTGACCGTACTGCAGGAAGAACGAGCTGACGCCGTCAGACCCCTCCTGGCTGGCAATCGTCGCCCAGTTGTCGGGAATGCGGTCGAGCTTGACGTCCGCGGCGATCGTGTAGTCACCCGTCGTATCGACGACCGGAACCGAGGTCGAGGCGTACTGCCCGTCGCCCGAGAGCTGCAGCGCCGTTCCGCGCTTGCCCTCGGTCGTCCACCCGGCGCCACCGCGAAGGGTGAGGTCGTGGTCGTTGCCCGAGACGTCGGCCGACGTGGTTCCCGAACCTTCGTTGAGCGGGTAGCTCGCCTCACCGACGAGTCCGTCGTCGATGACCGCCGTGCCGGCCTCGCGACCGGCATCAACAACGGCCTGGTTGACCGCGCGCACCTTGGCGAAGTCCATCTTCTCGATCTTGCGGTCGTAGGTGAAGAATCCATTCACCTCGCCTTCGACGTCGGTGATCTGCGTGTAGACGGCGCCCGACATGAATGTTCGTGCCGGTTCGATCATCAACGCGGTGTTCTTGACATACGCGTCCGTGAGGGCCGCGGAGGTCTCGAATCCGCCGTAGGGGCTGAACGCGCCCTTCCAGGTGTGACCGGGGATCACGAGTGAGAGTCCGCCGTGTTCGCCGTCGACCGATGCACGGGTGGTGTCCGGAGCCGGGAATCCCGGGCCCTGGTACATGTGCCAGTCGACCACGTCACCCTTGCCGGAGTCTCCCGGAAGGTTGCAGCAGTTGAGGCCGCTGCGCGCGTTGACGAGACGTTCCGGATCCTGCTGCTTCACGGCATCCGTGATCTCGCCGGTCTCCTCGGTGTTCCACTCGCTCCAGCCCTCGTTGAAGACGGTCCAGCCGATGATGGAGGTCCACTCGTCGAGCGCGTCGACGGTGTCGTGCATCGAGTCGATCAGGTTGTCCTGCGCGTCCGCATTGGTGATCGCCCCGGTTCCGCCGGGGACGAAGTCCTGCCAGACCATCAACCCGAGGGTGTCGGCGTAGTAGTAGAACCTGGCCGACTCGATCTTGATGTGCTTGCGGATGGTGTTGAACTTCAGATCCTTCGTCTGCTGGATGTCGAACTTCAACGCCTCGTCGGTCGGCTGGGTGTACTGGCTTTCCGGCCAGTAGCCCTGGTCGAGCGTCGAGAGAAGGAACTCCGGCTTGCCGTTGAGCTTGATCTTCTGCACGCCACCGACCTCGGAGATCTCGATCGAGCGCATACCGAAGTAGCTGTCGACAGCGTCTCCACCGGCCGCGGCGACGTCGAGGTCGTAGAGGTACGGGTTGTCCGGGCTCCACAGCTTCGCGTTCGGAACGGCGATGTCCACCTCAGCGCCGGCCTTCGCGGTCGCGGTGCCGACGATGGCGCCGTTGTTCTTCTCGCGCACCGTGATCGTGAAGTCGTCGGATGTCCCGGCCGAGGCCGAACTCACGACAACTCCGACCGAACCATCCGCGAGATCGGGCGTAGCCACGACCTTGTCGATGGCGACAACGGGAACCGGCTCGATCCACACGGTCTGCCAGATGCCCGACGTCGGCGTGTAGAAGATGCCGCTCGGGTTCGCGCGCTGCTTTCCGATCGGCTGCTGCTCGCTCGTCGTGTCGGTGACAGCGACGATGAGTTCCTGCGGGCCAGCGCCTTCGATCGCGTCGGTCAGATCGACCGAGAACGGAAGGTATCCGCCGACCGCGTGGCCGACTTCTTCACCATTGAGGTAGATCGTTGCGTCGTAGTCGACAGCACCGAAATTGAGCTGCAGGCGGTTGCCGTCGCCGATGTTCCAGTCGCTCGGAACCTCGATGTCTCGCTTGTAGAACATGTGGTCTTCGTGGCGGTTGATGCCCGAGAGCTTCGATTCGATGGCGAAGGGAACAACGACCGTCTCGTCGAGGGTCTCTCCGAACGGGACGTCCTCATTCGCGTCGGCGCCGGCGAACTCCCACTTGCCATTGAGGTTCTTCCACTCGTCGCGCACGAGCTGGGGGCGCGGGTACTCGGGAAGCGGATTGTCGGTGTCGACGTCGTCGGCGAACTCCGTCTTGAGGTACTTTGTCGACCCGTTGAGCACCGGAAGGTCGAAGGCCTCTAGTGCCTCTCCGCCGAGGGTGAGTGCCCCATCGCCGTCGTACTTGACCCGCACGATGCTCGACTCAAACACCTCTATGCCGAGCGTGATCTCGAGGCCGCGTGCGCCGTCGATTGCGATGCTCTCGACCGGGTACTTCGAGTTGTCGACGCTCACCGAAAGGTGATCGACGATGCCGCTCGTCACGCCACCGAGATCTTCGTCGAAGGCGAGTGCGATCGACTCACCGTCAGCGGGGATGGTGGCGTCGAGGGCAAACGGCGGGTAGCCGTCGGGCGCGTAGTACGCGGCGGCCGGAATGATCTGCTTAGGCACGCTCGCGCTCGACCAGCGCAGGAACATGTTCGCTCCGCCGATCGCCTGGAAGTTCTCGACCTTGATGTCGTAGCGCTGGCCAGCGGTGAGCGAGACCGCGGCGCTGGTCTGTTCGTTGTCCCAGTCGCCGACCCAGTGGTCGATGACGAGATCTCCGTCGATCCAGACCCGGAAGCCGTTGTCGCCGATGGCGTAGAACGTGTAGTCCTCGGTGAACTCAGGCTCGATCTGCCCGGTCCACCGGGCTGCGGTGTTCTCGGTGCGACCGGTCAGGTCGCGGTAGGTCGGTACGAGGTCGGGAAAGTTGACCGCCGAGTCGAGCTGTGTTGCCTTCAGCTCGCCGAGATCGTTCGATCCGCTCGTGCCCTGCAGGAAATACTCTCCCTTGAGGCCGTGAGTGGTTGAGTCTCCTGGTGCGGCCTGGGCGGCTGAGCCGCCGACGGCGAATGCACCGAGGCTGAGGGACGCCGTGAGGAGCACGGCCATCACCGCCTTCGATCGACTGCGCGACCGGGTGGATGGATTCATTCTTCGTGCCTTTCATCATTGAATAGCAGGGGCCGAGCTGTCGCAAACGGTGTATCCGGGCGCGCCGAAGCAGCGCACGACAGACCGTAAGCAGTCGCGGCTCGTACAGCCGACGCGACTCTGCATGAATTGTCGCTAAAACCTGTCCGAAAGTCCAGTACTGTCGAAATGAGATGATTCGGAACGCCGGATTTGCCCATGATGCCGGTGGTACGCTTCCCTCATTTGCTCCGGGGCGGAACCACCCTGAGTTCTTGATTGAAGTGGATTGGGGGTGGACCAGCATGGCGGACGTTGGATATGTCTGGGTCGGCCCCCTCGAGCACAGTTCGGAATACCAGCGTGACCTGCTCAAGCAGAGCGGCGTCACGCGCATTTACGAAGACATCAGCCCGAACACGGTGACGCCGACCCGTCCGCAGCTGACCGAGGCACTCGAGGGCATCGGCCCGGACGACACCCTCGTGATCTGGAGACTCGACCGGCTCGCCAACACGCTCCCGCACGTGCTGTCGCTGCTTGAGCTGCTCGGGAGCCGTGGCGTCGGGGTGCGCTCCCTCACCGAGCAACTCGACACCTCCGGCCCGGATGGCGCAGCACTCCTGAAGGTTGTCCACGCGTTCACCGAGCTCGAGCGCACACTGACCCGCGAACGCACGATGGTCGGCGTGTACGCCGCCCGAGCACGCGGCCGAGTGGGCGGACGACCGCGAGCGCTGTCCGCCACCAACGTCGAGCGAGTGGTGATGCTGCGCGACCAGGGGGCATCGGTACGAGAAATCGCCCAACAGCTCGGCACGTCGCGGGCAACCGTGTATCGGGCGCTCGAGCAGCAGAACGAAGACGAGGCCGCCTCTGCTGAGTCGACCCGCGCCGAGGCCCCGCGCGGCGCCGACGGCAAGCCGGCGACCGGCCCCATCCGCGGCGATTCGCCGTCCACCAGCGAGGCCTGAGCAACCGATCGATTGTGATCAATTCGATCGGATCTGGTCAAATCCGCTCACTTGTTCGTAGGATGACGGCATGATCGCAGCGCAGCGACGCAATGTAATTCTCGACTCCCTACGCCTCGATGGCGCGGTGTCGATAGCCGATCTTGCCGCGCGCCTCGGAACATCCGAGGTCACGATCCGTCGCGATCTCGCCCATCTGCACAACGCCGGACTGCTCACGCGGACCCACGGCGGAGCGGTCGCCGACACCTCGACGCGCGAGCGGAGTTACTCCGAGAAGGCCGGCCAGGCGATGGCCGAGAAGCGGGCGATCGGCCGCCTTGCCGCCACGCTGGTCGACGACGGTGACGTGATCATCGTCGGACCGGGAACGACGACGGAGGCCTTCGCCTGGTCACTCCGCGACCGCGTGCGACTCACGGTCGTGACCAACTCGCTTCCCGTCGCCGAAGCGTTCGTGGCATCCACCGAAAACGAAGTAATCATGACCGGCGGAACCCTTCGTGGGTCGATCCGGGCGCTCGTCGGCGAGGCGACCAACCGCGCGCTTCGCGGGATCTACGCCGACAAGACTTTTCTGTCGGGTAACGGCCTCGTGAGCGACTTCGGACTTTCGACGCCGAGCATGAGCGTTGCCGATAGCGACCGGGCGATGGCCGCGGCCGGGCGAGAGGTCATCGTGCTCGCCGACCACACGAAATTCGGCCTTCGGGCCGCCATCCAGACTCTCGATCCGACCGCCATCGGCCGACTCGTCACCGACCATCTCACGAGCGGGGATGCCGTCGCATCGTTCCGACAACTGGGAGTCCGGGTGGATGTTTCATAACTACGTCTGGACTTTTGGACAGGTTTTAGCAACAATGCACGAGTGACAGTTTCAGTTCTGTCCGCAATTGCAATATTTTGAACGACTCGCGATCACCGGGCCGCTCAGCAATCACAAATCAGGCATTCAACAAGGAAGTTGGCTAGCAATGAGCTCAACCACAAAGTCGAGGTATCTCCTCGGCACAGCGGCAGCCTTCGCCGCGATCGCTCTCACCCTCACCGGCTGCACGAATCCGGGAACCACCGGCGCAAGCACCACCCCCGCCGAAGGAACGCAGCAGACCGCCAAGGCCTCCGATGGCCCGACCTGCAGCCTCGCCGACTACGAGGGCGAGCCGATCGACCTCACCGACGCCGTTGTCGGCTTCTCGCAGTCCGAGAAGGAAGACAACCCGTTCCGGATCGCAGAGACCCAGTCGATCAAAGACGAAGCCGCCGCGATCGGCGTGAAGAAACTCATCACCACGAACGCCCAGTCGACGCTCTCCAAGCAGATCTCCGACATCCAGGACATGATCGCGCAGGGCGCGGAAGTGCTGATCGTCGCACCGCTGAACTCGGACGGCCTCGAGCCGGCCCTCGCCGCGGCACGCGAGAAGAACATCCCGGTCATCACCGTCGACCGCAAGCTCAACGCGACGGCGTGCGAAGACTACGTCTCGTTCCTCGGCTCCGACTTCGTCGAGCAGGGCAAGCGCGCGGCCGACCAGCTGATCGCCGGCACCGGAGGCAAGGGCAACGTCGCGATTCTGCTCGGCGCATCTGGCAACAGCGTGACGACCGACCGCACCTCGGGCTTCGTCGACCAGATCGCCGCGGAGGCGCCCGACATCACGATCGTCGCGCAGCAGACCGGCGAGTTTGCCCGCGACAAGGGCCAGTCCGTCACCGAGCAGCTGCTGCAGTCCAACCCGGAGATCACCGCCATCTACGCGGAGAACGACGAGATGGGCCTCGGAGCGCAGGCCGCGATCATCGCTGCTGGCAAGGTTCCGGGCAAGGACATCCAGATCTACTCCATCGACGGAACGCGCAACGCCGTCGAACAGCTCGCCGCGGGCTCGTACAACGGAGTCATCGAGTCCAACCCGCGCTTCGGACCCCTCGCGTTCGCAACGCTCAAGGCGTTCCTCGCGGGTGACCCGGTCGGACAGGACATCGTCATCGAAGACGGGGAGTACACCGCCGAGAACGCCGCCGACCGAGTGGGCGCCGCCTACTAGGCCCGCACTGAATAACCGCACAACCCCGGTGTGCCGGTGGGACCAATGGCCCCACCGGCGCACCAGCAGCAGAAACCACGAACAAGTCCCGATGAAGCGACAAGAAGAAAGTTCTGAGGCCTGACGATGGAGCCCATCCCGCAGACCGGCGTACCCGTGCTCGAAGCGCGCGGAGTGACAAAGCGATTCGCGGGCGTTACGGCGCTCGACGCCGTCGACTTCAGCGTGAGGCCCGGCGAGTCGATCGCTCTCATGGGAGAGAACGGCGCCGGAAAGTCGACGCTGATCAAAGTGCTGACCGGTGTCTACCAGCCCGACGAAGGCGAGCTCCTCCTCGCCGGCGAGACGACGTCATTCGCTCGCCCACTCGACGCCCAGAAGTCGGGCGTGAGCACGATCTACCAGGAAGTTAACCTCGTTCCCCTGATGTCGGTCGCCCAGAACATCTACCTCGGGCGTGAGCCCAAGAACGCCGTCGGGCTCATCGATTTTCGCCGGATGTACGCCGACGCACGTGCACTGCTCACCGAATACGGCATCCAGGTCGACGTGCGCCGGCCCCTTCGCAGTCTTGCGCTCGGCGTGCAGCAGATGGTCGCTCTCGCGCGAGCGGTGAGCATCAACGCGAGCGTCGTCATCATGGACGAACCGACATCGTCACTCGAGGCACGCGAGGTCGAAACGCTGTTCCGCGTCATCGATCTGCTGCGCGGTCGCGGCATCGCGATCATCTACGTGTCGCACCGTATGGACGAGATCTACCGTGTCTGCGACCGGGTCACCGTTCTTCGTGACGGAAAGGTCGTCCACGTCGGCGACCTCGACGCACTCCCCCGCCTCGAACTCGTGTCGCTCATGCTCGGCAAGTCGGTCGAGAAGGTCGACCGCGGCGGCCTCACCGCGTTCCGCGCCGCGAACTCGAGCGACGCACCACCCGTGCTCGTGGCTGAGAACCTCAGCCGCAAACACCAGATCGACGGCATCGGGTTCTCCATCCGTCCCGGCGAGGTCGTCGGGCTCGGCGGACTGCTCGGCTCTGGTCGGTCCGAGACACTCAAAGCACTTTCCGGCGTCATGCAGCTCGACTCGGGCAGTGTGACGATCGGCGGGAAGACCGTGCGGAGCGGGTCGGTCCCAGCCGCCATCCGTGCCGGTATCGTGATGCTCCCGGAAGACCGCAAGAGCGAGGGAATCGTGCCGAACCTGTCGGTGCGCGACAACATCGTGCTCGCGGCGCTGCCGAAGCTCTCGAGTGCTGGCTTCACCTCTAAGCGCAAACAGGATGCCGTGGTCGATGTCTTCATTAAGCGCCTGCACATCAAGGTGTCGAGTCCCGACCAGATCGTCTCGGAGCTCTCCGGTGGAAACCAGCAGAAGGTCATGATCGCGCGCTGGCTCGCCATGACGCCGAAGGTGCTTCTGCTCGACGAACCGACGCGCGGCATCGATGTCGGAGCAAAGGCCGAAGTGCAGGCACTCATCGACGAACTCGCCCACGAGGGGCTCGCGATCGTCCTGGTGTCGTCCGAGGTAGAGGAAGTCGTGGAGGGATCGGCGCGTGTCGTGGTTCTTCGCGACGGCTCGATCGCGACCGAACTCATCGGCGACGGCGTGAACGAGAACGCGCTGCTTGCCGCACTCGCCGGCGAGAAAGACGACGACGTCGCCCCGGCCAATGAAGAACTGACGAAGGTGACCAAATGACCCAACCAACCGTCTCAGCACGGATCCCGAGCCGGGCGACGGCGCTCGGCATCCTGCAGCGTTATGGCGTCTACATCGCGATCGTGCTCCTGCTCGTCTACAACCTGTTCTTCACGCCGAACTTCTTTGCCATCGACAACTTCCGCACGCAGTTCGTGCAGGTGGTGCCGGTGCTCATCGTCGCGCTCGGCATGGCACTCGTGATCGGCACAGAGGGTATCGACCTCTCGGTGGGCGCCGTCATGGCGCTTGCCGCCTCGACCATCCCGCTCTACATCGGCTACGGGGTCGTGCCGGCTGTACTTATCGCGATCTTCGTCGGCGCGGTGATCGGGGCGTTCAACGGCATCATGATCGCACTGATCGGGGTGCAGCCGATCGTTGCAACACTCGCGGTGATGGTCGCCGGGCGCGGCCTCGCGCTGCTCATCGCGAACGAACAGCTCAAGTCGGTGACCGACCCGGGCGTTCTCGCCCTCGGTCGCGACGCTGTGCTCGGCGTTCCCTTCAGCGTCATCATCGCCGTCGTGCTCGTGGCCGGTGTAGCCCTGCTGGTCAACAAGACGACCTTCGGCAAGCAACTCATCGCCGTCGGTGGAAGCCGCCGGGCGTCGGAGCTTGCCGGACTCCCGGTGAAGCGGATCCTGTTGCTGGTCTACGTGCTCGCTGCCGGGCTCGCCGCCGTCGCCGGGGTTATCGGGACGGCGAGGCTCGGGGCATCCGTTCCCTCGACGATCGGAAATCTCATCGAGCTCTCTGCGATCACGGCCGTCGTCGTGGGAGGCACGCCGCTCACCGGCGGCCAGGTGAAGGTGCTCGGCACTGTCGCGGGCGCCCTGCTGCTGCAGTTCATCAGCGCAACCCTGATCAAACACAACGTTCCGGATGCCTACTCCCAGATCGCCCAGGCGGTTATCATCCTCGTCGCCGTGTACATCCAGCGTGGAAAGGTCTCTGTCCGATGACAACCACCGTCGACACGGTCCCCAACCGGACCGAAGACAATCGCGCCTCCCGTGAGCGGATCGCGAGCGCCCTGCAGAGCTATGGCGCGGCCATCGTGCTCGGACTGCTCGTCATCGTGGGAAGCATCGCGTTCCCCACTTTTGCCTCGGCCGGCAACTTCGCGAACATCGCCACCCAGTCGTCGTTCCTGCTGATCGTCGCCGCGGGAATGACCTTCGTCATCCTCACCGGCGGCATCGACCTCTCGGTCGGTTCGGTCTTCGCGCTGGGCGGGGTGCTCGCCGCCTACGGATCAACCTTCGGGCTGGCCGGGGCGCTGCTGCTACCCCTTGCCGTCTGCGGCGCGATCGGCGCACTGCAGGGATTCCTCATCGCGTACGGCAAGATGGCGCCGTTCATCGTCACCCTCGCCGGACTGCTCGGTGTGCGCGGACTCGTGCTCGCGACGACGAGCGGCGGCTCGACCACCCCGCTCGTGACCGACGAGGGTGTCATCGCTCTCGGGCAGGACTCGATGTTCGGCATCCACTGGCCCGTGGTCATCGCGGTCGCCATCATCGTCGTCGGCACTCTATTGCTTGCGCGCACGAGCGGCGGGCTGTCGATTCTCGCGGTCGGCGGGTCGGAAAGCGCCGCGACGCTCATGGGACTCCCGGTTGCCCGGGTGAAGTTCGGCGTCTATGTCATCAGCGGACTGTGCGCCGGTCTCGCCGGTGCGCTCAACGCCGCCTACTCGTCGTCGGGTGTTCCGACGGTCGGTGTCGGCCTCGAGCTCAACGCCATCTCGGCGGTCGTCATCGGCGGAACGCTTCTCGTCGGTGGCCGGGGCAACCTCATCGGCACGGTGGCCGGAGTGCTGCTGCTCAGCGTCATCCAGAACCTGATCAACCAGGTCGGTTCGCTGAGCTCCTCGGTTCAGGCGGTCGTCTCCGGCGGCTTCCTCGCCGTGGTCGTCATCATCCAGACCGTCCTCTCCAGAACCCAGCGCCTCTAGCCCGGTAGTTTCATCCCGTTTCAAGGACTTTCTGCGCCCGATACGGATTCTGCCGCCGAAAAATAATTCCGGCGGCAGAAAGTCCTTGAAACGGGTTAAGCAAATGGGGTTAGTTGACCTCGTCGGGGTGCGAGCCGACCCGGTTGTTGGCGTCGAGTGCGTCGATCGACGCGATTTCGGCATCCGACAGTTCGAAGTCGAAGACATCGAAGTTCTGGGCAATGCGCTCGGCGCTGTTCGACTTCGGGAAGACGATGATGCCGTTCTGCAGGTGCCAGCGGATGACGACCTGCGCCGGCGACTTTCCGTGGGCCTCGGCTGCAGCGGCAACCGCTGGCGCACCGAACAGGTCGTACTTGCCCTGCCCGAGGGGCCCCCAGGCTTCGATGTGGATGCCGGCTCCGGCAGCAAACGAGCGGATGTCACGCTGCTGCAGCGCTGGATGCAATTCGATCTGGTTGACAGCGGGAACAACCGAGCCGCCGGCGATGACCTTCTCGAGGTGCTCGATCTGGAAGTTCGATACGCCGATCGACCGCGCCTTCTCGTCGGCGGCGATCTGCTCGAGGGCAAGCCAGCTCTCGAGGTAGGTGTCGCGCTGCGGCGTCGGCCAGTGGATGAGGTAGAGGTCGACGTAGTCGAGGCCGAGCTTCTCGAGGCTCAGGTCGACCGCGTCGAACGCCGACTGGGTTCCCTGGTCGGAATTCCACAGCTTCGTGGTGATGAAAAGTTCTTCGCGGGGGATGCCGGACTTCGCGATGGCCGCGCCGACTCCGGTCTCATTGCCGTAGATCGCGGCCGTGTCGATGTGGCGGTAACCGGCCTCGAGGGCATCGGTGACAATGCGTTCCGTCTCGTCGGGGTCGACCTTGAATACGCCGAATCCGAGCTGGGGAACCTCGTGGCCGTCGTTGAGGGTAATGGTGGGGACCGTCATCGAAGTGCTCCTATACATTCTGTGCGCACGGGCCTTGTCGGTCCGCCGCCTGTCATTCCAGCGTACCCACGGTCGGGTGTGCGCTGCCTGTTCGCTGGACGTCGGCTGAACCCACGTTGTGCCCGACCAGCGTCGACAGCGCAAGCCTCCACAAGCCGAACTGGCGCGGCGGCAACACCTGCGAAATACTCAATGCAGTTGCCACCCGGCGGCGTGAGGGGAACGCGATGGCAGACGGTCAGTTCTCGATGACCACGATCATCGTGACGCTCGCCGCCATAGTCGACCTCGGTATCAAAGCCGCCGCTGTCGTGCTGATCCCGCGCAACCGTCGCCCGAGCACGGCCATGGCCTGGTTGCTTGCAATCTTCCTCATCCCCTATGTCGGGCTTCTGCTGTTCCTGCTGCTCGGCAGCGCGCACCTCCCGAAATCGCGTCGCGACAAACAGCACGAGATCGACACCCTCATCACGAACGCCTCGAACCAGCTGCATCTCGAACCCGACCAGTCGAAGTGGCCGTCCTGGCTTCCGTCGGTGGTCGAACTCACCACGACGGTCGGCGCGCTTCCCGTCGTAAGCGGCAACTCTGCCCACCTCCACCGCGACTACGAAGAAGGCATAGCGGCGATGGCCGCCGACATCCTGACCGCGAGACGATTCGTGCACGTCGAGTTCTACATCATCGCGTTCGACGAGACGACGAGCGAGTTCTTCGCAGCGATGGAGACGGCCGTCAAGCGTGGCGTGAAAGTGCGCGTTCTACTCGATCACATCGCGTCGATCCGGTCGGTCGGTCACCGGAAGACTTTCGCCGAACTCGACCGAATCGGCGTCGAGTGGAGCTTCATGCTTCCCGTGCAGCCGCTCAAGGGAAAGTGGCAGCGCCCCGACCTGCGCAACCATCGCAAGCTCGTCGTCGTTGACGGGCGCATCGGCTGGGTCGGGTCGCAAAACATGATCGACCGCAGCTACAGCAAGCCGGGCAACCTCAAGCGCGGCCTGCAGTGGCAGGAGCTCATGTCGCGCGTGACCGGACCGGTCGTCACCGAGATCAATGTCATCTTCCTCGGCGACTGGTACTGCGAGACCGGCGAGAAGATCGTGCACGAGGATGTCGCGGTCGAGGAGATCCTGGCGACCCCGGCATCCGGAGCTCTCGATTGCCAGATCGTGCCGAGCGGCCCCGGGTTCGACAACGAGAACAACCTCCGCCTGTTCCTCGCCCTCGTCTACGCAGCGCAGAAACGGGTGATCATCACGAGCCCGTACTTCGTGCCCGACGAGGCGATGATGTACGCGATCACCTCGTCGGTGCAGCGCGGGCTCGACGTGCAGCTGTTCGTGTCGGAGATCGGTGACCAGCTGCCGGTGTTCCACGCGCAACGGTCGTATTACGGTGAGCTGCTGCGCGCCGGGGTCACCATCTGGCGGTACCCGGCCCCGTATATCCTGCACGCCAAACACGTCTCGATCGACGACGATGTCGCCGTGATCGGCTCGAGCAATATGGACATCCGTTCGTTCGCTCTCGACCTCGAGGTGTCGATGCTCGTGCGCGGTCGCGAGTTCGTCGACGAGATGCGCGAGGTAGAGGCGGGCTACCGCGCCATCGGCCGGCAGCTCACGCTCGACGAGTGGCAGAAGCAACCATTTACCTCGACGATGGTCGACGGCCTCGCCCGACTGACCTCTGCGCTGCAGTAGGGCTAGCGAACCTCGGTTGTCATGCGGACCTCGATCGCCGAGCCCTCGTCGCTCTGCTCGAGAGTCGAATGGATGCCCGCCAGCCCACCAAGCGACGCAGCGTGCGTTCCACCGCAGGGGATGCTGATGGCTACGCCGTCCAGTTCGGTGTGCCAATAGCGTCGGTCGGTCAGCGCCTGCCCCTCGACCTCGATTGCCGCAGGCGCATTGGTCGCGACCCAGGCGGCGAGGCGCGCGGTGACGGCTGTCGCGATACCCTCGAGATCATCGGTGAGGACCGCGGGCGTAAAGCCCTTTTTGCGCAGTGACTTGCCGAGCCGATACACGTCGACCGAGCCGTTTTCGTGGATCAGCGACGAATCGATGGCGAGAGCGTCGAAGTTGGGGTTGCCGTAGGAATCGACCGGTACGTCTTTGGTCCAGGCTGCAGCGAGTTCGGCGTTGAGCGCGAGCGAGGCGAGATGACAGGCCGTGTGGCCGATCGAGAGGGCGGCGCGATAGTCCGCGTCGACGGCGACGGTCACTGTCGCGCCCTCCGTGATAGCGGCCCCGGCCTCAACGACGTGAACCGCCACGAACGCCCACCCCTCCGTGCCCTTGCGGACGGGGATGTCGGAGCCGAGGTAGAGCGTCTCGCCGTCTGTCGCCCCCACGACACAATCGAGCACGTCGAAGTCGTGGTCGCTGACACGCAAAACGGCTCGGTCGGCGGGCTGGTCGGGCCAGGCTGAATCGACGGGATGGCACGCGGTCACGTCGAGAACGACACCGAGTCGACCATCGCCCAGTTCGGCGACGTGCAGCACGGTGCCGATCGACTCGAGGTCGCCGGCGGGGTAAGTCACGAGGGTATCGGTGGAGGGAAGCACCCGCCCAACGTTACCTATTCGCCGAACTGCCCGGAGAGTCGCCCGTGAAAGCGGGTGCTTCGCTCGTCGAGCCCGACGATCGTCACCGAGGCGCCGTGCTGGCGGTACTTGTTCTCGATCGAGTCGAGAGCGGCCACGGTCGACGCGTCCCAGATCTGTGCGCGGGTGAGATCGATCGTGACGACGGCGGGGTCGACCGCGTACAAAAAGCGTTCGACGAGGTCGTTGCTGCTCCCGAAGAAGAGCGGCCCGGTGACCTCGTAGTGCACTGATTCGCCGTCGTCGGCGAGCGTGCGATCGGCCGCGATGACGTGCGCGACGCGGCGCGCGAACAGCACCATGGCGAGTACGACTCCGACGAGTACGCCGATGGCCAGGTTGCCGGTGGCGACGACCACAATGATCGTGATGACCATGACGATGGTCTCGGGCAGTGGCATCCGTCGGAGCGTCGACGGACGCACGCTGTGCCAGTCGACGGTGGTGATCGCGACGATCATCATGACCGCGGCGAGGGCCACCATCGGAATCTGCGCCATGACATCGCTGAGCGCCGTCACGAGCAGAAGCAGGGTGAGCCCGGCGACGACGGTGGAGATCCGGGTGCGAGCCCGCCCGATCTTGACGTTGACGATCGTCTGGCCGATCATGGCGCAGCCGGCGATTCCGCCGTAGAAACCCGCGAGGATGTTCGCAACACCGAGGGCCCAGGATTCGCGGCCCTTGTGCGAGCGGGTCTCGGTGATGTCGTCGACGAGCTTCGCGGTGAGCAGGGTCTCCATGAGCCCCACGAACGCGACGCTCAGGGCGGTCGGCCAGATGATTTGCAGGGTCTCGAGGGTGAGCGGAACGAGGAACGGCGTGATGCCGGGCAGCCCAGCGGTCATCGGGCCCTCGTCCCCGACGTTCGGCACGCTGAGGTGCGCGATCATGACGATCGCGGTAACGACGATGATCGCCACGAGGGGCGCCGGAACAGCCTTGGTGAAACGCGGGAGCACCAGGATGATGACGACCGTGACGGCGAACAGCGGGTAGACGATCCAGGAGTGACCGATGAGGTGCGGAACCTGGGCGACGAAGATCAGGATGCCGAGCGCGTTGACGAACCCGATCATGACCGACCGCGGGATGAACCGCATGAGTCGCGCCAGCCCGCTCTTTCCGAAGACGATCTGCACGATGCCGGCCAGGATTACCGCGGGCAGCACGTACTCGACGCCGTGCTCCTTCACCATCGGGCCGATGACGAGCGCGACGGATCCGGCGGCGGCCGTGACCATCGCGGGTCGCCCGCCGAGCACCGACATGGTCAGCGCCATGACAATGGATGCCACGAGGCTCACCTTTGGGTCGACTCCGGCGATCACCGAGAACGAGATCACTTCTGGAATGAGCGCGAGAGTGGTGACAACACCCGCGAGCACTTCGCGGCTCAGCAGGCGCGGGGACCGCAGCGCGTCGAGCACGGTCGGGGTGTCCTTGAATCCGGACTGCGCGGGAAGAGAGGGAGAAGACATACCGCTGGCCTCGGTGGTGAGAGAAGAAGGTGGGTCGGCGGCACGATCGTGGCCTTCTCCTACTCTAGATGCCGGGTCTCCGGTGGGCCTCACCGAAGAGGCCGCCCGGGAAACTGGCATCCGACCTTAACCGAAGAGGTCGCTGAGCCAGCTTTCCTTCTTCTTGCCGCGGTAGTTGTTGTCGCTGTAGCCGCGGTCGCGATCGTTGTACTGCGGCGGACGCTGGCGCTGCTCCTGATACTGCGGCGCGTTGAACTGCTGGGTCGTCGCCGCAGCGGGTGCGGCAGCGGCGAACTCGGCCTCCGCGCGGTCGAGGATCTTGTCGAGCTCACCGCGGTCGAGCCAGACTCCGCGGCACTCGGGGCAGTAGTCGATCTCAACGCCGTTGCGCTGGCTCATGACCAGGACGGCTGAATCGGTGGGGCACTTCATGGGATCCTCCTCGGCAAACGGACGAGGCTCAGCATACGAAAGTGCCGGGGCGGGATCCTGAGAGCGGATGCCACCGCCCACCTTTATCTCACCGTCACGACCCCTGCAAATCACTACAATTCGAAGCGTTTTGGGCAGTACCCTCCCGCCCCGAGCTATGGAGCGGGCGTCGGGGTGGTGGTTGCCGGCGTTTCCGCCGAGTCTTCCGCGAACGTTTCGCCAGCGGCCTGCACCACGAAGGCCGAGAACGCGGCCGGGTCGGCCGGGTCTCCGGGGTACTTCACGCCGTTCACGATGATCGTCGGCGTGACCGTCACAGCGGCCACGTGGTCGTTGATCGGTCCGGTAAGGGCTCGGTCCGTCGCATCCTTCACCCAGGCCTTGAACGCGGTGTCGGTGACGCAACGCTCGATTTCGTTGGTGTTGGTGATGCCGGCCGTTGCGGCGCGCTCGACGAGCTCTTCGTCGGTGAGGCCGGTCGAGTTATCCGCTGGCTGGTCGGTGAAGAGGGCGTTGTTGTAGCTGTAGAACGCGTCGGGAGCGTAGTTGGCGACGCAACCGGCAGCGTTGGCCGCGCGCGTCGAGTACTGGGTGCCCTGCGAGTGGCTGTTGAGCAGCGCGATCGGGTGGTACTCGATGGTGGCGGCGCCGGTGGTGAGCCAGGTCGTGATCTGCTCGTCGTTCTCTTCCTGGAAGTCGGCGCAGACGATGCAGAGATAGTCGACATAGACCTCGATCGCGATGACCTGCGAGTCGTCCTCACGCACGTTGGGCTGAGGTTCGTCGCCGGGCTCGAGGCCCTCGGTCGGAGTCGCTACGAGATCCTGGCCGATCTGGATGCCGTCGCTGAGCATGTTCTTCGGCCCAGGGCCGGCCGGCTGGATCGTGTTGACGATCGAGAGCGTGACGATCGCGATGATCGACACCAGTACAACGAGGATGCCGCCCTGCAGCAGGTAGCGGTTGCGTCGTTCCTTTTTCTTGTGCTGCACACGAAGCGATTTCGACTTTTCGCGCGCGAGCTCGCGGCGCTCGTTACTGCCCGGCCCGGTATCGCCGGAACTGTCGTACGTCATCGAACCTCACCTGGAATTCGTGGCAGGCGAGAGAAATCGCCACACCGATACTAGGAGTGGTGTCTGGGAATCGCCCAAACGACCGCTGGAACAGCCTAAGTGACATAATGAAAGGTGACGGCCACGGGCCGTCATCCATTCACTACGGATCGTCCGGCACGTACCTGCCGGTGAAGGAGCATTACTAGTCATGGCATCAGTCACTTTTGACAAGGCAACCCGTCTCTACCCGGGTTCCACCCGCCCCGCGGTTGACGCACTTGACCTGCAGGTCGCAGACGGCGAATTCCTCGTCCTCGTCGGCCCGTCCGGTTGCGGTAAGTCAACGTCTCTCCGCATGCTCGCCGGCCTCGAAGAGGTCAACGAGGGCAACATCCTCATCGGCGACCGCAACGTCACCGACGTTCCCCCGAAGGACCGCGACATCGCAATGGTCTTCCAGAACTACGCGCTGTACCCGCACATGACGGTCGCCGAGAACATGGGCTTCGCGCTCAAGATCGCCGGCGTCAACAAAGACGAGCGTGCCACCCGCGTTCTCGAGGCAGCAAAGCTGCTTGACCTCGAGCCGTACCTCGGCCGCAAGCCGAAGGCGCTCTCCGGTGGCCAGCGCCAGCGCGTTGCCATGGGCCGCGCGATCGTTCGCCAGCCCCAGGTCTTCCTCATGGATGAGCCGCTGTCGAACCTCGACGCCAAGCTGCGCGTGCAGACCCGTACGCAGATCGCGTCGCTTCAGCGCCGTCTCGGTGTCACCACCGTCTACGTCACCCACGACCAGACCGAAGCACTCACCATGGGAGACCGCATCGCGGTTCTCAAGGATGGCGTGCTCCAGCAGGTCGGAACCCCGCGCGACCTGTACGAAAAGCCGGAGAACGTCTTTGTTGCCGGCTTCATCGGCAGCCCGGCCATGAACCTGTTTGACGTCGACCTCGTCGAAGGCGGCCTCAAGTTTGGATCCGCCGTTGCGCGCGTTGACCGCGACACCCTCGGCGGCACGACGTCGAAGAGCGCAACGATCGGCGTTCGCCCGGAAGACCTCATCGTCTCCACCACGGGCGAGGGCCTCGCCGTTGACGTCGACCTCGTCGAGGAACTCGGCGCCGACGGCTACCTCTACGGACACACCGAGATCAACGGCAACCGCGTTGACGTTGTTGCCCGCGTTGATGGTCGCTCGCACCCCGACGCCGGCGCGAAGGTGTTCATCACGCCCGAGCCGAACCACATCCACGTCTTCGACGCCGAGTCGGGACTCCGCCTCAGCAAGAAGGCAGTAATCGCGGCCTAATCGCCCATCGTTTCACTCTGGTCGAGCCTCCCGATATCCCGCGTGGATGTCGGGAGGCTCGATCACTTTTCGCCGACCACCAGTAAGTGAGGCTCGAAGTCCATGAGCGCATCCCTCAACATCACCGCAGCCACCGTCGACCCGGCGCTGCTCGACCTCCCGTGGAACCTGCCGCTCGAGATCTGGCCGGAAGAGACCATCGCCGCGCTGCCCAAGGGAATCTCGCGCCACCTCGTGCGCTTCGTGCACCTGAGCGGCTACGTCGTCGCGATCAAAGAGACCTCCGACGAGCTCGCGCGCAAGGAATACGACATGCTGCGCACGCTGCAGCGCCTCGACATTCCGTGCGTCGACCCGGTGGCCGTCATCACCGGTCGCGCCTCGGACGACGGAGAATTCCTGCAGCCCGTGCTCGTCACCCGGCACCTCAAGTTCTCCCTCCCCTACCGCGCGCTCTACTCGCAGGCTCTTCGCCCCGACACCGCTACCCGCCTCGTCGACGCCCTCGCCGTGCTGCTCGTCCGCCTGCACATCGTCGGGTTCTTTTGGGGTGACGTCTCGCTCTCGAACACGCTCTTCCGCCGCGACGCCGGCGCGTTCGCCGCGTATCTCGTCGACGCCGAAACCGGGCAGCTCTACGACGGCGGCCTGTCCAACGGGCAGCGCGAAAACGACCTCGAGATCGCCCGCATCAACATTGCGGGAGAGCTTCTCGACCTGCAGGCCGGCGGACGCATCGCCGAAGAAGTCGACCCGGTCGCCATCAGCAACGGGATCGTTGCACAGTACCGGATGCTCTGGAAAGAGCTCACCGGCTCCGAAGTCTTCGACGAGTCGGAGCGCTGGCGCATCAACAAGCGCGTCGAACGCCTCAACGATCTCGGCTTCGATATCGAAGAGCTCGCCATCAAGCGCGACGAGACCGGAACGCAAGTGCGCATCCAGCCAAAGGTCGTCGACGCCGGCCACCACTCGCGCCGCCTTCTTCGCCTCACCGGTCTCGACGCCCAGGAAAACCAGGCCAGGCGACTGCTCAACGACCTCGACTCGTACATCGCGACCTACGGGGCGAAGACCCGCGACGAAGAAGAGCTCGCACACGAGTGGACCGCCCGGGTGTTCGAGCCGGTTATCCGCGCGATCCCGAAGGATCTCAAAGGAAAGCTCGAGCCGGCAGAGATGTTCCACCAGCTACTCGACCACCGCTGGTACGCGTCACAGAACGAGGCGCGCGACATTCCGCTCGCTGAAGCCGTGAGCAGTTACATCGATAACGTTTTGCGTCATCGCCGCGACGAGGCGACCATGATCGACCCGCCCACCGGTGCGATCACGCTTCCCAACGCCATCGTCGCCGAGGAAGAAGAAGACTGGCGCAAGAACGTCTGACCCTCGTTCTCTGCAAAACTCAGGCCCTGCGCCTACCCCGGCTCCTATGGAGGGCTGGGGTGGGCGCAGGGCCTGAGTTTTGCGAAAAAGGGCGGGGCTACTTCTTGCGCTTGGCTGCGGCGCGCAGCTTCGAGATCTCGTAGAGCGTGACGCTCGCGGCGATACCGGCGTTGAGCGACTCGGTCGCGGCGTTGATCGGGATCGATACAACGGCGTCGCAGTTCTCGGTGACGAGACGGCTGAGGCCCTTTCCTTCGCTGCCGACGACGAGCAGCACGGGCTCCTTGGCCAGCTGCAGGTCGGGAAGCGACACGTCGCCACCGCCGTCAAGGCCGAGCACGAAGACGCCCTTCTCCTTGAAGGACTTGATCGTGGCGTTGAGGTTGGATGCCATGGCAACGGGAGTGCGCGCAGCGGCACCCGCCGAGGTTTTCCACGCTGAGGCGGTGAGGCCGACCGAACGACGCTGCGGAACGATGACGCCGTGGCCGCCGAACGCAGCAACCGAACGGATGATCGCACCGAGGTTGCGCGGGTCGGTCACGCCGTCGAGTGCGACGAACAGCGGGACGCGGCCACTCGCCACGACCTTGTCGAGCAGCTCGAGCGGGTGCGCGTACTCGTACGGCGGCACCTTGAGGCCGAGGCCCTGGTGCACGGAGTCGAATCCGGCGAGGCGGTCGAGCTCCGGACGCATGACCTCGAGGATCGGGATGCCACGGCTCGTGGCGATCTGCAGAACCTCTTTGACGCGGTCGTCATACTCGATGCGAGTGGCGATGTAGAGCGTCGTCACGGGGATCTTGGCGCGGAGCGCCTCGAGCACCGAGTTGCGGCCGGTAACAAATTCGCTCTCGTCACTCGACTTCGCGCGACGCATCTTGTTCTGCTGCTGGGGGGCGGCATCCGTCGACTTCGGGGAGCGACGTCCGCCCGAAGCCTCGAAGCGCTCGGCCGCTGCCTTGCGCTTTCCGGCGGGGTGATACGGGCGGTCAACCGCCTTGGGGGTGGGCTTCTTGCCCTCGAGCGCCTGGCGCCCCTGGCCGCCCGAACCTACCTGTGGTCCGCGCTTTGCCTTCCGGACTGCTCCGGCTCTCGGCTTGCTTCCGCCTGTGTTTTTCACGACTCAATACTCCAATGTGGCCCCGTCGGGGTGTCCTCGATAGAGATGCCCGCTGCTACCAGTTCATCACGAATACGGTCAGCAGCACTAAAGTCGCGATCAACTCGCGCCTGTTCCCTGTCTTCGATGAGCCGCTCAACGAGCGCCGTCAGCGCCCGCTCGGTCGAATCGTCGGTGGTCGAACGCCACTCGGGCGACGAGGGATTGATACCGAGCACCTCGGTCATGGCGATGACTTCGCCATGGATGGCGCTAGCGCGCACCAAATCTTCAGCGTCGAGGGCAGCGTTGCCCGCGCGGACGCGATCGTGCAGAACGGCGATGGCCTGCGGCACCGCAAGGTCGTCGTCCATTGCGGCGGCGAACTCGTCGGGAACGACCTCTGCCGTGCCCGCGAAACGGGTGCCCGCGAGGCGGCGGGCGGCGCGATCGAGGAACCCCTCGATGCGCTCGAGGGCGGCCTCGGCCTCGATGAGAGCACCGTCGTGGTAGTCGATCGTGGAACGGTAGTGGGCCGCGCCGAGGTAGTAGCGAACCACGAGCGGGCGGGCGAGATCGAGAAACTCGGCGGCGAAGATCGAGTTGCCGAGCGACTTCGACATCTTCTGGCCGTTGACGTTCACGAGCCCGTTGTGCACCCAGTAGTTCGCGAACGCGTCACCCGCGGCAGTCGACTGCGCGAGTTCGTTCTCGTGGTGCGGGAAGCGCAGGTCGAGTCCGCCGCCATGGATGTCGAAATTCGCACCGAGGTAGCGCGACGACATTGCCGAGCACTCGATGTGCCAGCCCGGTCGTCCGTCGCCCCAGGGCGAGATCCAGGATGCCGACTCCGGCTCGTCGGACTTGTGACCCTTCCAGAGAGCGAAGTCGCGGGGATCGCGCTTGCCGCGCGGGTCGGCGTCGGCCGCGGCGACCATGTCGTTCGGCTTCTGGTTGGTGAGCTCGCCATAGCTCGCCCACGATCCGGTGTCGAAGTACACGTCGCCGGAGCCGTCGGGCGCCGGGTAGGCGTGGCCGCGGTCGATGAGGCGCTGGATGATCTCCTGCATCTCGGTGACGCTCGCGGTCGCGCGTGGTTCGTAGGTCGGGGGAAGGATGCCGAGGCGGTTGTAGGCGTTGGTGAACTCGAGCTCGTACCGGTAGGCGAGCGCCCACCACTCTTCTTTGCCGTCCGACGCCGCAGCGTTCACAAGGATCTTGTCGTCGATGTCGGTGACGTTGCGCACGAGAGTCACGTTGAGGCCGCGGTAGCTCAACCAACGACGCCACAGGTCATAGACGAGGGCCGAGCGCAGGTGTCCGATGTGCGGCGACGACTGCACCGTGGGTCCACAAACGTAGAGGCCAACCTGACCGGCCACGATGGGCTCGAGATCGGTGATGGCTTGCGTTTTGGTGTCGTACAGCCGAACAGTCACCGGGCAAGTTTACTGGTGCGGCAACATCCGGATGTCAGTGTTTCAGCAGTGCGGTCGCGATCGCCGTCAGTCCTTCGGCGCGACCGGTGAAGCCGAGACCATCGGATGTCGTGGCCGACACGCTCACGGGCGCTCCGACCATGCGACTCAGGTGGGTCTCCAGCTCCACCCGGCGGGACGACAGCTTGGGGTGCGCGGCGATGACCTGCACGGCGACGTTCCCGATCTCGAAGCCCGAACCGGTCACGAGGGAGACGGTCTCGGCGATGAACACTTCACCGTGAGCGTTGCGGAATCGCTCTTCCGAAACGCCGAAGCGACCACCGATGTCGCCGAGCCCGGCGGCGGAGAGCAGCGCGTCACAAATGGCATGGCTGATCGCGTCGCCGTCGCTGTGTCCGGCGAGGCCGGCCTGGTCGGGCCAGTACAGCCCCCCGAGCCAGAGGGGCGACTCGTCGTCGTAGGCGTGCACGTCGATTCCGACTCCGGTGCGGTAGTCGGTTCCTGCAACGGGTTCCGCGACGAGCGACTCCGCTCGACGCAGATCCCACGGGGTCGTGATCTTGAAGGCGAGCGGATCGCCGTCAATGGTGGTGACCGCGTGCCCTGCCGCGGCGAACAGCGCCGCGTCATCCGTGTGTTCATCGGTCGCACCGGCGTACGCGGCGACCAACTGCTCGCGCGGAAAGCCCTGTGGGGTCTGCACGGCGAGCAGTGACGCGCGGTCGACCGTTCGCTCGATGGTGCCGAGCCAGTCGACCTGCTTGATCGTGTCGGCAACCGGAAGGCCCGGAACCACCCCTGAACCGCTCGAGCGGACGGCGGCGACCACGGCATCCAGCTGGGCCGGCGGGGTGAACGCCCGTGCCGAATCGTGCACGAGCACCACCTCGACGCCGTCGCCGATGACGGCGAGACCAGCGCTCACCGACTGCTGGCGGGTGTCTCCGCCCGCGACAACGCTGAGGTACGACGACGCGGCACCCGCGACGGCGGTCGCCTGGCGGCGGGCTTCGTCGAGCATCGCCGACGGGGCGACGACGACGACCTGCGCGGGCTCTGCCATCGAGAAGACGCCGTCGAGAGCGCGTTCGAGAATGGTGCGCCCGGCGATGGGAACGAAGGCTTTGGGTTCGGCGGCTCCGAGGCGCGAGCCGGAGCCGGCGGCCACGAGGATGACCGCTACGGCAGCGTGAGTCACGAGTACGTCAGTTTCGCGGGCCGGCTAGGAAGCCAGCACCTCGTCGAGAACGCTTGAGGCCTTCTCTTCGTCGGTCTTCTCGGCGAGCGCGAGCTCTGAGATCAATATCTGGCGGGCTTTCGCGAGCATGCGCTTCTCTCCGGCGGACAAACCGCGGTCCTGGTCGCGGCGCCACAGGTCACGAACGACCTCTGACACCTTGATGACGTCTCCGGAAGCGAGCTTCTCGAGATTGGCCTTGTATCGGCGCGACCAGTTGGTCGGCTCTTCTGTGAACGGCGCTCGCAGAACATCAAAAACTCTATCGACGCCCTCGCGTCCGATGACGTCGCGCACGCCGACAAGGTCGACGTTCTCGGCCGGCACCTCGATGACGAGGTCCCCCTGCGTGACGTTGAGCGTGAGGTACAGCTTCTCTTCGCCCTTGATGATTCGCGTCTTCACTTCGGTGATCGTGGCTGCACCGTGGTGCGGATATACGACTGTCTCGCCGACCTCGAACAACATGGATGGGGTCCTTTCGAAGAGCCCAAGTTTACCACAGCGGCCATTTCAGTTAGGGTGCCCTTACTCCATGCCGTGCTGTGCCCTCGGTAAGCTAGGCTCACTGCAGGTTTTCGTGCGCGTTTCACTCGCCGAGCCTCGCCGAATTGTTCGTCTCTGGAGGGTCCCGTGATTGCTCGTCGTGCGGCATCCGTCATTCTTGCCGGCGCTCTTGCGCTTGGCATGAGCGGTTGCTCTTTCATCGCTACGCAAGCGACCCTCATCCCGTACCAGCCGAGTGACGGCATTGGTGCGCAGGTGGGCGACGTCAAGGCCCGTAACGTTCTCGGCCTGTCCGCAGACGGCACGGATGTCGCGATCGTCATGACCCTCGTCAACTCTGGTGAGCGCACGATCGTCAACCTCCAGTACACCGACGCCGACGGCGAAAAGCAGACCGAGGCGATCTTCGCCAACGAAGGCACCACGAGCATCGGCAACCTCGAAGACGACAAGCTCGTCTTGTCGAACGTCGACGTCACCGTCGGCGGTCGCCTCGCGGTCTACCTACAGACCGGAAGCGCTCAGGGCGAGGGCATTCTCGTTCCCGTCATGGACGGCACGCTCCCCGAGTACGAGCCGCTGCTTCCGCCGGTCGCCGAAGCCGAGTAGCACCACAAACTCACAAGAAACGCCCCGCGAGTTCGACTCGCGGGGCGTTTCTGTTGCTCGGATGCGGGCGCTTAGGCCTCGAAACGGTAGCCGAGACCGCGAACCGTAACCAGCATGGTCGGTTGCGACGGCTCCTTCTCGATGCGCGAGCGAATGCGCTTGATGTGCACGTCGAGGGTCTTCGTGTCACCGAAGTAATCGGCACCCCAGACCCGGTCGATCAGCTGGCCGCGGGTGAGTACACGGCCGGCGTTGCGCAGCAGGTATTCGAGCAGCTCGAACTCCTTGAGCGGAAGGGCTACCTCGTTGCCACCGACGGCGACGGTGTGGCGCTCGACGTCCATTCGAACGTCACCGGCGGTGAGCATCGCCTCGGTTTCCTCGGTTTCGACGCGGCGACGCAGAACGGCGCGGATGCGTGCGAGTAGTTCGCGCGTCGAGTACGGCTTCGTCATGTAGTCGTCGGCACCGAGCTCGAGTCCGACGACGATATCGACTTCGCTGTCCTTTGCGGTCAGCATGATGATCGGAACGTTCGAGGTCGCGCGGATCTGGCGGCACACCTCAGTGCCGGGAAGTCCCGGGAGCATGAGGTCGAGCAGCACGAGGTCTGCACCGTTGCGGTCGAACTCCGCGACGGCCTCGAGGCCATCCTCGGCGATCGTGGTCTCGTAGCCTTCCCGCTCGAGCAGGTAGGCCAAAGGCTCGCTGAGGGACGCTTCGTCTTCGACGATGAGTATGCGGGTCATGATTCTGCTCCGAGACTGGCTGCGGCGGCGGGTGTCGCCTCCGGAAGCCTGAGGGTGAAGGTGGATCCGTGTCCGGGCTGTGACCAGACCCGAACGTCACCGCCGTGATTCTGCACGACGTGCTTGACGATGCTGAGGCCGAGGCCGGTGCCCCCGGTGTGCCGGCTGCGGGCCTGGTCGACGCGGAAGAACCGCTCGAACACCCGCTCCCGGTCTTCTTCCGGAATGCCGACGCCCTGGTCTGTCACTGCGATCTCGACGATTCCGTCGGTGACATTCACGCCGACTCCGACGCGCGAGCCGTCGGGTGAGTAGGCGATGGCGTTGGCTACGAGGTTGTGCAGCGCCGTGACCAGTAGCGCTTCGTCGCCGTAGACCTGGGATCCGCCGTCTCCGCCACTCTTGAGCGTGATGCGGTGGGCGTCGGCCGCGACGTGGTTCTGGTCGACGGCCTGGGCCACGACGTGGTCGATGTCGACGAGGTCGGGCTTGGTGATCGCATCGGCGGCCTGCAGCCGCGAGAGCTCGATGATCTCCTGCGTGATGCGGGCGAGACGCTCGGCCTCTTTCGTGAGGCGCTTAGCGAAGCGGCGCACCTGCTCCGGGTCATCCGAAGCCTGTCCCATCGCCTCGGCGAGCAGGCCGACCGCGCCGATCGGGGTCTTGAGTTCGTGGCTGATGTTCGCGATGAAGTCGCGGCGCACTTCGTCGAGGCGATACGACTCTGTGCGGTCTTCTGCGAGCAGCAGGATGTACCGGGCCCCGAGCCGCGCGATGCGCACAAACAGGTAGATCGTTGCCTCACCGAACGGGCCGCGCGCGAGCGTGATCTCTTTCGCGACCGCGTCACCGCTGCGACGCACGCCGTCGACGAGCTCGACGAGCTCTTCGTGAACGAGGGCGTGGTTCCAGACCAGGCCGAACGCGAGGGCACCGGGGCTCGCCTTGACGACGTTGTTTGACGGGTCAATCACCACGCCGGCGGACTCGAGCGCATCGATAACTTCATCAACACCGTCGGGTACCGCTGAGCTGACGACGTCGATAGCCATCTGGCCTCGCCGGGCGGCGAGTACGACGATGTAGACCATCGCACCGCCCACCACCAGACCGAAGACCAGCGATAAGGGCACCAGCCATCCGGAGTCCATAACGACTAGATTAGTTACAACTTGGAGGCCATTCGGTTGCGAGAGGTGAACGGGCTAGCGCGATAGCGAGAAATTTGGCTGCGCAACACCCGTTGTTAACCTCTGCCATGCAGGGTGGCCTGAACTGTGCGGGCAATCTATCGGTCCGCAGCGAAAGGGACATAACGTGCGCGAGGTATTTCAGCAGGAGCTGCGCGAGGTGCAGGAGCGCCTCGTTGAGGTCGCGTCACTCGTCGCCACTTCCATCGACAACGCCACCCGAGCGTTCAACGAGTCGAACGTGTCGCTGGCTGAGACAGTGATTGCCGACGACGACAAGATCGATGACGCCGCAAAGGAGCTCGACGAGCTCGCCATCAACATCCTGGCGCGCCAGCAGCCGGTCGCCCGCGATCTGCGCATCGTCGTCAGCGCCCTGCGCATCAGCGCTTCGCTCGAACGCATGGGCGACATGGCCGAGCACATCGCCCAGCTCGCGCGCTACCGTTTTCCCGACAAGGTCGTGCCGAAGAGCCTTCGCGCCACCTTCGCCGAGCTCGGTGCCCTCGACGTCGCCATCGCCCACAAGCTGGTCGAGCTGCTCAAGACCGAAGAAGTGCGTCTCGCCGAAGAGATCCGCAACGACGACGACCGCATCGACGCGCTTCACCTCTCGGTGTTCGACAAGGTGCTCGGAGAGACCTGGAAGGGCGCAGCGGTCGACACCGTCGACGCCACCCTCGCGTCGCGCTACCACGAGCGTTTCGCCGACCACGCTGTCTCCATCGCCAAGAAGGTCCAGTACCTGGCAACCGGCGACTGGGTCGCTGCGGAGTAGCCTCCGTACTTCAGCGAGAGCCGGGCCTGCGGGCCCGGCTCTCGCTTTTTGTGCGCTGGCCGGCGCTCCCGCTGGTTGAGCTTGTCGAAACCCCGAGCCGTACAGCCACCATGGCAACTTTGTCTCATAGGGCTTTCGAGTTGCCCGGAAGTTCCCTTTCGACGCAGTCTTGGGGCACTTCGGGGAAACTCGATGCGGCTTCGAATGGCGCCACTAATTACAACGCGCCCGGTCGGAGATCCGACCGGGCGCGTGTTGGTGAAGCTTGCTGTTACTTCTTGCCCTGAGCCGCCACAGCAGCGGCGCCGGCGGCCGCAGCCTCGGGGTCGAGGTACACGGCGGGCTTGATCGGAACGAAGTTCTCGTCGAGCTCGTACACGAGCGGGATGCCGGTCGGAACGTTCAGCTCGGCGATGGCCTCGTCCGAGACGCCGTCGAGGTGCTTGATGAGCGCGCGAAGCGAGTTGCCGTGGGCGGTGACGAGCACGGTCTTGCCGGCGGCGAGGTCCTTCGTGATGTCCGACTCCCAGTACGGAAGCATGCGGTCGATCACGAGCTTGAGCGACTCGGTGCGGGGAAGGTCGGCGTCGTCGAGGTCGGCGTAGCGCTCGTCGTGGGCCTGGCTGTACTCGGCGTCATCCGCGAGTACGGGCGGCGGAACGTCGAAGCTGCGACGCCAGGTCATGAACTTCTCTTCGCCGAACTCGGCGAGGGTCTGCGCCTTGTCCTTGCCCTGCAGCGCGCCGTAGTGGCGCTCGTTGAGACGCCAGGTGCGCTTGACCGGAATCCACAGGCGGTCGGCGACCTCGAGGGCGAGGTTCGCCGTCTGGATGGCGCGCGTGAGCACGCTCGTGTACAGGATCTCAGGCGTGAGACCGGATGCCGCGAGCAGTTCTCCCGCTCGCTTGGCTTCGGCGACACCCTGGTCGCTCAGGCGAACGTCGACCCAGCCAGTGAAGAGGTTCTTCTGGTTCCAGTCGGAGTTGCCGTGGCGGAGCAAA
>Ga0247812_10000424_pt1 | contig 28205 bp, 19 predicted proteins | sample UWRJL149409B1_FD_178011 | JGI IMG/M metagenome (GOLD analysis project Ga0247812, IMG submission 178011) | Plant litter microbial communities from Arlington Agricultural Research Station in Wisconsin, United States - UWRJ-L149-409B-1 | ecosystem: Environmental > Terrestrial > Plant litter >...
CCGACATCCTCAAAGAAGGCCAGGAAGTGGAAGTACTGGTACTGGACGTGGACAACCGCGGCCGTATCAAGCTGTCCATCAAAGACGTAGCAGCAGCCAAGGCTTCGGGCGTTTAATCACGCCCTGCGCCTGACCGCTTCAACGTTCCGAGAAATGCCCCGCAGTGAAAGCTGCGGGGCATTTTTTTGCCTGCAAGAAATTGACACCACCGGGGAAGTTGCCTGACCCCAAAGTCAGTGCTAGGTTTAGCCCACCGCCCGTGTAGCTCAGTCGGTAGAGCAGCGCACTCGTAACGCGAAGGTCGCAGGTTCGATTCCTGTCTCGGGCACCAGGCAGTACCTGTTTTCCAATGATCCCGAATGGTTCTGAAGGCCAGATACACCAGGCAACACGCGGTTTATTTGCGTCAGAGAGATCCTTGATGATCCAGATCCATCTTCCATTCCCCAGATCAAAGAGAACGCCATGACCGTTAACGCATTGACCCAAGAAGCCAGGCACGAACAAGCGCTGCAGTCCTACCTGCGGGAGTCGCCGCAGTTGGCTGAAGAGATCAAGGACTTGAGTGCCGACGATCAGAAAGACCAGATCCAGTGGGCCTTCGAAGACGAGGCAGAATCCCAGGGCTTGCAGCCGTGGGAATTGACGCTCAAGTACACCTCAACCCCTGAAGAGTTCGAGGCTGCACGCCTGGTGCTGCACAAGGAGGCTGCCGAAGTGCTGGGTGTCGAGTGGCAGGAGTACTGCGAGATGAACAATCTGGTGGTCTGACCCTCAATGTAGGAGCGAGCTTGCTCGCGATGGTCGTTAACGATTACGCGAGCTTATTGATTAAACGTGGCGCTCTCGGGTACATCGCGAGCAGGCCGCAAGTGGGCGCTCGCTCCTACAATTTGTACCTGTGTTCAGAGGCTCAAGCGCATCGACAGGTCGATCGCCTTCACATCCTTGGTCAGCGCACCAATCGAAATGTAGTCAACGCCGGTCGCGGCGATGGGCAGCAGCGTACTTTCGTTGATCCCGCCGCTGGCTTCCAGTTTCGCCTTGCCGCCGTTCAGGCGTACCGCTTCGCGCATATCATCCAGGCTCAGCTCATCAAGCATGATGATGTCGGCACCGGCCGCCAGCGCTTCCTTGAGCTCCGCCAGGCTTTCCACCTCCACCTCCACCGGTTTGCCCGGGGCGATCTTGTGTGCGGCGGCAATGGCCTGGGCGATGCCGCCACTGGCAGCGATATGGTTTTCCTTGATCAGGAAGGCGTCGTACAGGCCGATACGGTGGTTATGGCAACCACCACAGGTCACCGCATACTTTTGCGCCAGGCGTAGCCCAGGCAGCGTCTTGCGGGTGTCCAGCAGCTTGACCTGGGTCTGGGCGACAAAGTCGGCCAGGTACTGGGCGCGGGTGGCGACCCCCGACAGCAACTGCAGGAAGTTCAGCGCACTGCGTTCACCGGTCAGTAGCGAACGGGCCGGGCCTTCGAGATGAAACAACGGTTGATTGGGGTTCACCCGCTCACCGTCGCGCACCTGCCAGTGCACCGCGACGCGCGGGTCCAGTTGCCGAAACACGGCATCGACCCATGCGGTGCCACTGATGACGGCCGCGTCACGGGTAATGATGGTGGCTTTGGCCAGGCGCTCGGCCGGGATCAGTTGTGCAGTGATGTCGCCGCTACCGATGTCTTCCAGCAGCGCACGGCGCACATTGGCTTCGATTTCGGCAGTCAGGTCGGCGAGGCGTAGATTCGGCATAACGGGCTCCACAAACAAAGTGTCACGATTATAGGGCCATGCCGGGAGTGAACCCAAGATCACAAATGCCTGGCCGGGGCATTACGCCGCAGACAGCGCCTCAATCGCGGCAAGTGATCGCACCCGTGGGGTGATCGCGGCATACTGGAGCCTGTCAAAGCCGTTGTTGAAGGAACCTGTATGCAGCTGGACCCCGCGAGTGGTTGGTTTGAAGGTGTGCGTCATTGCCCGTCACCCAACTTCAATGCGCGCCCCTCGGGCGAAATTTCCCTGCTGGTGATCCACAACATCAGCCTGCCGCCGGCGCAGTTTGCCACGGGCAAGGTGCAGGAGTTTTTCCAGAACCGCCTGGATGTCACCGAACATCCCTATTTTGCAGGGATCGCCCACCTGCGCGTGTCTGCGCATTTCCTGATCGAACGTGACGGCAGCGTCACCCAGTTTGTCTCTTGTCTTGAGCGGGCCTGGCACGCGGGTGTTTCGCTGTTCGAGGGGCGCGAAGGTTGTAATGATTTTTCCCTGGGCATCGAGCTGGAGGGCACCGATGATCTGCCGTTCACCGACACCCAGTACCAGGCGCTGACAGCCTTGACCCTGCAGTTGCAGGGCGCGTTTGCGGCGATCTCCACTGAACGTATCCAGGGCCACAGCGATATCGCGCCTGGACGCAAGACTGATCCGGGGCCGGCGTTCGACTGGACGCGTTACCGCGACGCCCTGGCACAAGGGGAAGGACAATGAGTTTTGTGGTGTTACTGCTGGCCGTATGGATCGAGAAGTTTTCGGCACTGCGCCACCGGGTACAACGCGACAGCGGTTGGCTGCGCGAGTTGGCCAAGCTTGAAAGCCATCCCCGGCTGAGCCGCCAACCCTGGCTGGTGCTGGCCCTGCTGGTGTTGTTGCCGGTGGCCTTGCTTGGCTTGCTGTTGCTGGTGCTGGAGCCGGTCGCCTATGGCCTGTTGGCCTTGCCGGTGCATTTGCTGGTGGTGATCTACAGCCTGGGCCGGGGCGACATTCTGGGCGAGCTGGGGCCGTTTCGCGATGCCTGGCGCCGCGAAGACCTGCAAGCAGCCGCCCATGTCGCCCAGCGTGACCTGGGGATTTGTGCCGACAGCGGTGAGCAGTTGCTGCAACTGGTGCAAGCCCGCTTGTTGTGGCAGGCCTACCAGAGCTTTTTTGCGGTGATTTTCTGGTATTTCCTGCTCGGTCCGGTCGCGGCCTTGAGTTATCGCTTGCTGGCCCTGGCGGCCGAGCACAGCAAGCAGCCGGCACTGGCCGAGCGTGCGGCGCAGTTGCGCCATGCCTTCGACTGGTTGCCGGTGCGCCTGCTGGCAGCGAGTTTTGCCCTGGTGGGCAACTTTGTCGCGGTCAGCCGGGTGATGCTGCATGAATTGCTCAACTGGAACATCAGCGCCGCGCAGTTGATCGAGAAAACCGGCAAGGTCGCGGGTGAAATCCCGGCACCCGTAGCGGGCCCCGAAGGCATCAACAGCCTGGACCAATTGTGGGAATTGCTGCTGCGCGCAGCCGTGGTCTGGTACGCCGGGTTCGCCCTCTGGACCGTCCTGCTCTAATTCGATCCCGCAGGCTGCGTCCGATCGCGAAGCGGTCGCCAACCCAGTCTGCGGCTCGTTAACCTTAAGTTACAAAAACTCCTGCCGATTTAAGCTATACAGAAGCAGCGCGCCGTAGTGGCTATCTGCTTTCTTTGCGTGCCTGCCGATAAAAATAAGAAATGAAAAGGGGGACTTCTTGTGAAGAGTTTGCTCTATCCCGCCGTGGCACTGATGAATCGCCTGAGCTTCGGCATGAAGTTCAGCCTGATCAGTGTGCTGTTCCTGCTGCCGATGCTGGTGACCAACTTCTACCTGGTGCGCGACTCCTATCGCGAATTCCAGGGCACCCGCATTGAATTGCAGAGTCTCGACCTGCTGGGCAGTGGCCTGGCTCTGCGGCGCGACCTGGAGACCCTGAACAACCTGGTGCAGATCAACTCGACCCTGGGGCAGTCCGGCAAGGCTGGCGATATCGAAACGAAAATCAGCGCCCTGGAGCAACAGGTCCTGGCCCGCCTGCAGGGCCTGAGCGCCATGAGCGACAACCCGGAGCACGTCAGCGTGTTCGAGGCCAAGCGCGATGAAATGCTTGCCGCGTTCAAGGCCCAGCAGACGGAAAAGTCCCTGCAGAGCAAAAGCGCGATGATCGCCAAGCTGCTGGGCAACGCGCAGATCTTTGGTCAGATCATCAGCAGCCAGGCGGGCTTGAGCCGCGACAACCAGAGCGATATCCGCCAACTGAGTGAACTGCTGACCACCGTCACCCCACGCATTACCCAGATCCTCGGCGACGGTCGGGCCATGGGCGCATTTTCCCTGGGGCAGGGGTTCCTCAATTCGGCATCCTCCACCCGCTTCGATGAGCTGCTGGCGCAGATGGAAAAGCTCCAGGCCGAGTACGCCCTCAAGCTGCAGGATGCGCTGGGCGCCAGCAATGCCGCGCGTGAGGTGCTGGAGCCGGCAGCTACTGCCAGCCAGGCCACGCTCAAGCAAGCCAGCGAGCTGTTCGAAGAGCAAGTGGTGATGGCCGATACCCTCGATGCGCCCTGGCAGGGATTCTACGACCAGGTCAGCGCCCTGATGCAACAGACCTATCAACTCAACGACGCGACCCTGAGCTTTCTCGGCGTGCAGTTGCAGCAACGCCTGGAACAGAACCGCACGCACATGATCCTGCAGGCCGTGGCCCTGTCGGTGGTGTTCGTGCTGATTTTCTACCTCTACGGCGGTTTCTACGTTTCCACGCGCACCACCCTCAAGCGCCTCGGGGCGGTGATGGACAAAGTCGCCGCAGGCGACATGACGGTCACCTTCACCGCGCACAGCCGCGACGAGTTGGGGGAGCTGGGCAAGGTGTTCAACGCCACCGTGGCAAAAATTCACGACCTGATCCAGCTGGTGGGGCAAACCGTCAACGAAGTCGAGCGTCAGGCCGGCCAAGTGGAGACGGTCTCGGCCCGCAGCAATCAGGCAGTGGCCGGGCAGCGCTCGCAGATCGAGCAGGTGGCCACGGCGATGAACCAGATGTCAGCCACCGCCCAGGAAGTCGCCCGCAGTGCCGCGACAGCGGTGAACAGCGCGCAAAGTGTCAACGACGAAACCATCAGTGGCCGTGGGCTGGTGGAGTCCCAGCAGGGCAGCATTGCGCAGCTGGCCCATGAGATCGACGCGTCGGTGCTGGTGATCAACCAGTTGGCGAGTGACAGCCAGTCCATCAGTCGGGTGCTGGAAGTGATCAAGAGCATTGCCGAACAGACCAACCTGCTGGCCCTCAATGCGGCCATCGAGGCCGCTCGTGCCGGGGAGCAGGGGCGTGGGTTCGCGGTGGTGGCCGATGAGGTGCGCACCCTGGCCAAGCGTACCCAGCAATCGACCGAAGAAATCGAGCAGATGATCGCCAGGTTGCACAGTGGCGTGGGCGCGGCGGTCAAGGCCATGGGGATCAGTCACCAGATGGCCAGTGGCACGGTGGGGCAGTCGGACAAGGTGCAGAAGGCCCTGGCCAACATCCTCGGGGCGGTGGGCATGATTGTCGATCAGAACCAGCAGATTGCCGCGGCGGTCGAGCAGCAGACGGCGGTGGCCCACGATATCGACCGCAACATCGTCGAGATCAACCGCGCCGGCGAGCGCACCGCCGAAGGGGCGCACCAGACCGAGGACGCCAGCCGTGCGTTGTCGGCCCAGGTGGTGCAGTTGAAACATCTGATCAGTGCCTTTCGCGTGTGATGCTCAGCGTCAGGCCGACTGGGGCGGCCTGACTTCGAATGCTCTGTAGTACAAGTTCCTTCCGCCTGTGGCTTCGGTCCGAAACCAATGTGCGCCTGCGGTTTTCGTCTTCAATAAACAGAGGTTCGCGCGCCTACTGGCACCCGCGAATGTGCCACTGCCTCGAGGATCAAACTCATGACGGCCACCTCCCAGGGAATCACCGGGCAATGTGTTCATTGCCAAGTCACCCTGATGCTCAAGCCCTGGCAACTGAATGCCATGGCGATCAACGAGACGTTTACCTGTCATCACTGCCAGAAAAGCCTGCAGCTCAGCGGTCCTGCAGAGCTCAAGCGCCTCAAGGCCCTGGATTCACTGACCATGCTGCGCGCGAGTCTGCGGGTGATGATCGCCAGCGCCTTGCTGGTGGCCCTGGTGATGGAATGGCTGGGGCTGTTGACGGGGATCGAGCAACTGAATGTGTCGCTACTGGCGCTGTTCATCTACTTCGTGGCGATGCGTTATGCGCGGCAACGGCAACACCTGAAGTTGGTGCTGCAGGCCGCCAGGGCACACGCTTAGCCGGTTACCAGTTGAAAAGTTGGCAGGCATTGGCGGTGCTGGCCGCGGCCAGTTGTTCGGGGCTGATGGCCATGATTGCAGCCAGTGCCGCGCAAATCGCCGGCAGGTGAGCCGGGCTGTTGCGTTGGCCGGGGTACATGGCGGGCGCCATGTCCGGCGAATCGGTTTCCAGTACCAGCGAATCCAGCGGCAGCCCGGCGATCACCTTGTGCATGCGCAGGGCTTGTGGCCAGGTGGCGGCCCCGCCCAGGCCGAGCTTGAAGCCGAGCTTCAGGTATTCGCGGGCCTCTTCCCGGCTGCCGGCAAAGGCATGGATGATCCCGCCGCGAGGCAACTTGAAGCGCTTCAAGGTGGCGATGACCGCAGCGTGACTACGGCGCACGTGCAGCAGCGCCGGTAGCGCAAAATCCTTGGCCAGTTGCAGTTGTGCTTCAAACAGCACTTGCTGGCGCTGGCGATCCAGGCTTGGGAGAAAAAAATCCAGGCCAATCTCGCCCACTGCGCACAGTTGCCGATGACCGGCGAGGCGGGTCAGCCAGTCCGCCAGTTCGTTGAGGTCGGTGGGACGATGCTGATCGAGATAGACCGGGTGCAGGCCGAATGCGGCGTGCAGGTCCGGGTCACTTTGCACCAGGTCCCAGACGCGCTGCCAATTAGCCTGGTACACCCCCAGCACCACCATGCGCTTGACCCCCAGCGCACGGCTTTGCGTGAGCAGCGCCTGGCGGTCGGCGTCGAAGTCGGCAAAGTCCAGATGGGTGTGGCTGTCGATCAGCTCCACGGCTCAGTCCTGATGAATACGCTGCTTGAAAGTTCGCGCGATGGCCTGGACGCCGGGTTGGTAGTGGGCTTCCTCGATGGCCGCGAGGGCCAGTTGCAGGGCCTTTTCGGCAATCAGTTGATGCTGCTGCGCCATGGCGTTGACCGGCAGGGGCAGGAAGTCCAGCAACTGGGTGTCACCAAAGGTGCCCAGGCGCAGCGGGCGGCTTTTCAGCGGGAAGTCATGCAGGGCATCAAACACGCCTTGCAGCAGGACGTAGGAGGTGGTCACCAGTGCATCCGGCAAATGCCCGAGGCGTTGCAGCAACTCTTCCATCAACTGCCGGCCGCCATCACGGCTGAACGACTCGCTGTGCTCGATCAGCACCTGGCCCTGGAAGTCGACCAGCGCCTGTTTGAATCCGGCGGCACGCTCCTGGCTGATGCTCAGTTCGGGCCGTGCGCCGATCAGCACGATCTGCCGGGGCGCCGGTGTCAGCAGGCTGCGGGTGAGCTGCAGACTGGCTTCGCGATCATCGCTGATCACCGAACAGAAATGCTCTGGCTCCATCACCCGGTCGATGGCAATGATCGGTAAACCCTTGGCCTGCAACTGGCGATAGCTGTCGTCGCTGGCCGGCAGGCAACTGGCGACAAACAGCGCATCACAGCGGCGCGCGCGAAACAGCTGGAGCAACTGGCGCTCGCTGTCCGGGGCGTCGTCGGAGCTGGCAATCAACAGCTGGTAGCCACGGGCCCGCGCACCTTGCTCCAGGAGCTTGGCGATGCGTGCATAGCTGGGGTTTTCCAGGTCCGGCAGAATGAAACCCAGGGTGCGGGTATGCCGACTGCGCAACCCGGCCGCTTGCGGATTGGGGGTGAAGCCGTGCTGTTCGACCACCGCGCGCACGCGCTCGACGGTGGCACTGCTGATGCGCTGCTGTTCGGCCTTGCCATTGATGACGTAGCTGGCGGTGGTCACGGACACACCGGCGAGCTGGGCGATATCACTGAGTTTCAACTCGGGAGTTCCTTGTTTTTTCGAGCGTGCCCCGACATTTTCGCCAATCCTACCTGAATAAGGCAGCCGACCAATGTCGCACGCAACCGACCGGTTGGACTTCAAGCCTGAGAGATTATCGAGTAACGTGCCATCTAATCTAGATTAAACGTTTCAGCAGGCGTATTTTCTGCACTATTGACTCTTTTGTCCGGTCTGCCGCGTAACTGCCAAACAATGCCCTGAAAAAGTGCACGGATAAAAGCCTAAGCTGATTCATTCAAAACAATACCTGGTGCCCCAAGGCACCAAAAAGGAGAACCGATGCTCGAGCTCACCATAGAGCAGATATCCATGGCCCAGAGCGCTGTGGATAAAGCCGCTGCATTGCACCTGCTGGCCGACAAACTGGTCGCCGATGGCCTGGTGGCCGAGGGTTACCTCAGCGGGTTGCAGGCGCGAGAAGCCCAGGGCTCGACCTTTCTCGGTCAAGGTATTGCCATCCCCCACGGCACCCCGGATACCCGCGAGCTGGTGCACACCACCGGCGTGCGCCTGTTGCAGTTCCCTGAAGGCGTGGACTGGGGCGATGGGCAGATCGTGTACCTGGCGATCGGTATTGCGGCCAAGTCCGATGAGCACCTGCGCCTGCTGCAATTGCTCACCCGCGCCCTCGGCGAAACCGACCTGGGCCAGGCCCTGCGCCGCGCCAGCAGCGCCGAAGCGTTGCTCAAACTGCTGCAGGGGGCGCCGCAGGAACTGGCGCTGGATGCGCAGATGATCGGCCTGGGCGTGTCCGCCGACGACTTTGAAGAACTGGTATGGCGCGGCGCGCGCTTGTTGCGCCAGGCCGACTGCGTGAGCAACGGCTTCTCGGCAGTCTTGCAACAGGTCGAGGCGTTGCCGCTGGGCGATGGGTTGTGGTGGTTGCACAGCGAGCAAACGGTCAAGCGTCCGGGCCTGGCGTTTGTCACCCCGGACAAGCCGATTCGTTACCTGGGCCAACCGCTGAGCGGGCTGTTTTGCCTGGCCAGCCTCGGCGAGGCCCACCAGGCCTTGCTGGAACGCTTGTGCGCGTTGCTGATTGAAGGTCGTGGCCACGAGTTGGGCCGCGCTACCAGCCGACGCGCGGTGCTGGAAGTGCTGGGCGGCGAGTTGCCGGCCGATTGGCCGAGCGCTCGGATCGCCCTGGCCAACGCCCACGGCCTGCATGCCCGCCCGGCGAAGATCCTGGCGCAGTTGGCGAAGAGTTTTGAGGGTGAGATTCGCGTGCGCATCGTCGATGGCCAGGACAGTGCCGTCTCGGTGAAAAGCCTGAGCAAGTTGCTGAGCCTGGGCGCCCGTCGCGGCCAGGTGCTGGAGCTGATCGCCGAGCCGAGCATTGCCAGCGACGCGCTGCCGGCCTTGTTGGCGGCGATCGAAGAGGGCCTGGGTGAAGAGGTTGAACCTTTGCCCGCCATCAGCGCACAGCCGCCAGTCATCGCCGATATCACCGAGGTGCTGGTCGCACCGGCTTCCGGCAGCCTGATCCAGGCGATCGCCGCCGCCCCCGGAATCGCCATCGGTCCTGCCCATATCCAGGTCCAGCAAACCATCGAATACCCGTTGCGCGGCGAGTCCACGGCGACAGAGCGCGAGCGTCTGCACGCCGCCCTGGCCGAGGTGCGCCGCGACATCGAAGGCCTGATCCAGCGCAGCAAGGCCAAGGCCATTCGCGAGATTTTCATTACCCATCAGGAAATGCTCGACGACCCGGAGCTGACGGACGAAGTCGATACGCGTCTGAAGCAGGGCGAAAGCGCCGAAGCGGCCTGGATGGCCGTGATCGAGGCTGCGGCCCGGCAGCAGGAGTCGTTGCAGGATGCCTTGCTCGCCGAGCGGGCCGCGGACTTGCGCGACATCGGGCGCCGGGTGCTGGCGCAACTGTGTGGCATCCCGACCCCAAGCGAGCCAGAGCAACCCTACATCCTGGTAATGGATGAAGTCGGTCCCTCGGATGTGGCCCGCCTGGACCCTGCCCGCGTGGCCGGCATTCTCACCGCCCGTGGTGGCGCCACCGCCCACAGCGCCATTGTCGCCCGTGCACTGGGAATCCCGGCGCTGGTCGGTGCCGGCGCGGCGGTGTTGCTGCTGGCCCCGGGCACACCGTTGCTGCTCGATGGCCAGCGTGGGCGATTGCATGTCGACGCCGATGCCGCAACCTTGCAGCGCGCCAGCCAGGAGCGCGATACCCGCGAGCAACGCCTCAAGGCTGCCGCCGAACAACGCCATCAACCGGCACTGACCCGCGACGGGCATGCCGTGGAAGTGTTCGCCAACATTGGCGAAAGCTCCGGAGTGGCCAGTGCGGTGGAGCAGGGCGCCGAAGGTATCGGCTTGCTGCGCACCGAACTGATTTTCATGGCCCACCCGCAAGCCCCTGATGAAGCCACCCAGGAAGCCGAATACCGGCGGGTGCTCGATGGTTTGGGCGCACGTCCGCTGGTGGTACGAACCCTCGATGTCGGCGGTGACAAGCCGCTGCCTTACTGGCCGATCGCCAAGGAAGAAAACCCCTTCCTCGGCGTGCGCGGCATTCGCCTGACTCTGCAGCGTCCGCAAATCATGGAGGGGCAGTTGCGCGCCTTGTTGCGCGCCGCCGACAACCGCCCGCTGCGGATCATGTTCCCCATGGTCGGCAGCGTCGACGAGTGGCGGCAGGCGCGGGACATGACGGAGCGCCTGCGCCTGGAAATCCCGGTAGCCGACCTGCAACTGGGGATCATGATCGAGGTGCCGTCGGCTGCGTTGCTGGCGCCGGTCCTGGCCCGCGAAGTCGACTTCTTCAGCATCGGCACCAACGACCTGACCCAATACACCCTGGCCATCGACCGCGGTCACCCGACCTTGTCGGCTCAGGCTGATGGCCTGCACCCGGCGGTCCTGCAACTGATCGACATCACCGTGCGTGCCGCCCATGCCCATGGCAAATGGGTGGGGGTGTGCGGCGAGCTGGCGGCGGATCCCCTGGCGGTACCGGTGCTGGTCGGCCTGGGGGTGGACGAATTGAGCGTCGGCGCGCGCAGCATCGCCGAGGTCAAGGCGCGGGTGCGTGAACTGAGCCTGGCGCAGGTACAACAATTGGCCCAACAGGCATTGGCCGTGGGCAGCGCACAGCAAGTGCGCGAATTAGTGGAGACGCTGTAATGGCCCGCATCTTAACCCTGACCCTCAATCCGGCCCTGGACCTCACGGTGCAGTTGCCGCTGCTGGCGCCCGGTCAGGTCAATCGCAGCACCGTCATGCACACTCACGCTGCTGGTAAAGGCGTGAACGTGGCGCAGGTGCTGGCCGACCTGGGGCACCAAGTGACCGTCAGCGGCTTTCTGGGCGAGGACAATCTGCAGGCGTTCGAGGCGTTGTTCGCCCGTCGTGGTTTTGTCGACGCCTTTGTCCGCGTTCCAGGGGAAACCCGCAGCAATATCAAGGTGGCCGAAGACGACGGACGCATCACCGACCTCAATGGTCCAGGCCCGGTGATCAGTGCGGTGGCGCAGCAAGCGTTGCTTGATCGGCTGGAGCAGATTGCCCCGGGGCATGCTGCGGTGGTGATCGCAGGCAGCCTGCCTCGTGGTGTCAGCGCCCAGTGGTTGCAGGCACTGTTGCGCCGGCTCAAGGCCAAGGGCTTGAAAGTCGCCCTGGACACCAGCGGTGAAGCGCTGCGCGCAGGGCTGGCAGCCGGACCATGGTTGATCAAGCCCAACAGCGAAGAGCTGGCTGAGGTGCTCGATTGCGCGGTGGTGTCGCTGGCGGCCCAGGCCGAGGCGGCGAGCCGCTTGCACGCGCAAGGTATTGAGCACGTGGTGATTTCCCACGGCGCCGATGGGGTCAACTGGTTCAGTGTCGGCTCGGCGCTGCATGCCACACCGCCCAGGGTCAGCGTGGCCAGCACGGTGGGGGCCGGCGATTCCTTGCTGGCGGGCATGTTGCACGGCCTGCTCAGTGCCGACACCCCGGAGCAGACACTGCGAACCGCCACCGCGATTGCCGCGCAGGCAGTGACCCAGATCGGTTTTGGCATCCACGACACGGCGCAGTTGGCGCAGCTTGAACAGGCGGTGCGTGTTCGCCCCCTGACAGAACAATAAGAGGGTTGGTCATGAAGTTAGCCATTGTTACTGCCTGCCCCAATGGCATGGTCACCAGTGTGCTGTGCGCCCGGCTGCTGGACGCTGCGGCGCAGCGCCAGGGCTGGAGCACCAGTGTCGAAGTGCACGATGGGGCGCACCCCGAGCGTCAGCTGTCGGCTGCCGTCATCGATGATGCCGAATGGGTGTTGCTGGTCAGCACCGGGGCGGTAGACCTGTCGCGGTTCGTCGGCAAGCGCCTGTTCCAGAGCACGCCGTCCCAGGCCCTGCAGGATGTCGATGGGGTGCTGCGTCGGGGCGCCGAGGAGGCTCAGGTCTACAGCGCGCCGCTGGCCATTGTCGAGCCAGTCAGCGCCAGTCAGTCAGCGCCGCGCCTGGTGGCCGTCACGGCCTGCCCGACGGGCGTGGCCCACACGTTCATGGCGGCCGAGGCCTTGCAGCAAGCGGCCAAGCGCCTGGGCTACGAGTTGCAAGTGGAAACCCAGGGCTCGGTGGGAGCGCGCAATCCGTTGAGCGCCCAGGCGATCAGTGAGGCCGACGTGGTGCTGCTGGCGGCAGATATTGAAGTGCCAACCGAGCGTTTTGCCGGTAAGAAAATCTACCGTTGTGGCACCAGCATCGCCCTCAAGCAAGCCGAGGCGACCCTGAACAAGGCGCTGGCCGAAGGCAAGCTGGAAAGTGCAGCGGCCGTGGCGGGTAGCCCGGTCAAGACGCAGAAGACTGGCGTCTACAAACACCTGCTGACTGGCGTCTCGTTCATGCTGCCGATGGTGGTGGCGGGTGGCCTGATGATCGCCTTGTCCTTCGTGTTCGGCATCGAGGCGTTCAAGGAGCAGGGCAGCCTGGCGGCGGCCTTGATGCAGATCGGCGGCGAAACCGCGTTCAAGTTGATGGTGCCTTTGCTGGCGGGTTACATCGCCTATTCGATTGCCGACCGTCCGGGCCTGGCGCCGGGGATGATCGGCGGCTTACTGGCGAGCACTCTGGGCGCCGGTTTCATCGGCGGGATCATTGCCGGCTTTATCGCCGGGTACGCCGCGCAGGCGATCAATCGTTATGCACGTTTGCCGCAAAGCCTGGAAGCGCTCAAACCGATCCTGATCATTCCACTGCTGGCGAGCCTGTTCACCGGGTTGGTGATGATCTACGTGGTGGGCAAGCCGGTGGCCGGGATGCTCACCGGACTCACCCACTTCCTCGATAGCATGGGTACCACCAATGCGATCCTGCTGGGGGTACTACTGGGTGGGATGATGTGTGTTGACCTCGGTGGGCCGATCAACAAAGCGGCCTATGCGTTCTCGGTGGGGCTGTTGGCCTCGCAGAGTTATGCGCCGATGGCCGCCACCATGGCCGCCGGCATGGTGCCGCCAATCGGCTTGGGTATCGCCACCTTCATCGCCCGGCGCAAGTTCGCCCAGGCTGAGCGCGAGGCAGGTAAAGCGGCTTTGGTGCTGGGGCTGTGTTTCATTTCCGAAGGGGCGATCCCGTTCGCCGCCAAGGACCCGCTGCGGGTGATCCCGGCCAGCATCGCCGGGGGCGCCCTGACCGGTGCGCTGTCGATGTACTTCGGCTGCAAACTGATGGCGCCCCACGGCGGGCTGTTCGTGATGCTGATCCCCAACGCGATCAACCATGCCCTGTTGTACTTGCTGGCAATTGTCGCGGGTAGCCTGTTGACGGCAGTGGTGTATGCGCTGCTCAAGCGTCCAGAGGCGACCGAACTGGTGCTGGAGCCGGCCAGCGTATAAGGACAAGCAGTAGGCTCGACTCGACCTGAGCTAGCCAGGTTGTTGTCCAGCCTACTGTATTCCACTTATGTCGGTTTAAGTTGGTGTGAATATTAAGATCTTGTTTGTGCTGGCGCTTCTGGAATATGTGCATACAAAGCGCTTTTTTTCTGGCTTGCTTAGTGTCGCGTTGACTGTCTAATCTTTTGAATATGGTGTCTGCTAAGTGGAGTTGTTACTTCGCTTTATGGACATAATTAAGCCAGTGATTGGTTTTTCATATCAAAAGGAGTTGTTATGGACGTGCAGTTGTGGGAAGCCTCGTTAAAAGATAAAACCACGGAAGAAATTGCCAGTTTTGCCGCGGCGGTTCCCAAGGGCATGCTGTCCTTGTCGAGCGGCTCGTCGAGTGAGATTATTCGCCCGGCAGGATTGTTGCTCACCAAAAAACAGATCATTGATCTTAGAAAGTATGAAGCAGCCGGATTGGCACTCCCGCAAACCAGTGGCGATGTTTACCGTTATTTGAGTTTCGGCGATCTGCACGACGGAGGGGACGGATTTCGGGCTGCGGATTTTTTAGCAACATTCAATAAAGTATTCAACCATGCCATCAGATGGCAACCATTGCGTGCACGCATCATGCTGACCGGTACTCACTTGAGACTGTTTGGTTTGAACATGGCCGTTTACAGTCGGACGGTAGAGGAAATCTACAGTGATGTGCGGGCCGTCAACAGGTTGGAAACCCACAATATCTCGACCTATGAGCAATTGCGAGAGTGGGAGCTTAAGGCAGAGCATGAATTTCCTGGGTTGTTACTGGATAACGAAATCGTAACTGATCTAGGTGATGTGCTGGACTTGATTGCCAGCCAAATACGGGAATACCTGGATGATGTCCTCAGCATAAAAAATGATCTGGACAGTTTTGCAGTAGAACTGCGTGAAGAAATAACGCCTCGCATAAAGTTGTTGACCGCCTTTATCTCGAATAATACCTACGCTTCCGATATTGAAGTTCTGAATAATGGAATTGAGCGGCGTGCGACCCGTATCGATGAATTAAACGCTCAATATAAGGCGTTGGTCAATCAATCGTTGACGGCAGTCTCGAACTTTTCTCTCATTGGGTTGGGTGTTGCGATTTATTACGGCGTTGAAGCTGAAAATACCCGTGCCGAGCGCAATAACCTGAGCGAAGAGCAGGATGACGCAATCAAGCAGCTTTCCAGCATGAATAAAACTCTGGGTTCACTTCAACGGGTCAGATCAGATATGCAGAATCTGACTGTCGTTGCGGTCGAGGCCGACGTGGCGACAAAAAATCTGATTCATGTCTGGAACGTGATTCATAACTATACGAGTCAGTCCGCCAAGGAGATCTCGAAAATGGAGGACGCTGTCAAACTGAGGCAGTTCATGACCCAGTTCAGATTGGTGGCGGCACCGTGGGCCGAAATTCATCAGAACGCTGATGCACTGGTGGAACTGTTCAAGGAGGCCGACGAAGAGTTCAAGGCTGGGTATGGTATTCAAGGAGCGAAGAGCATGAAAACGCTGGTGCAAACTCAAACCTATCCAGAGTTGAGGATTGATGTCCTGCGTAATTGCAGTGGGCAGTTGCGCGATGAGGCTGTCAAAGCCAGGATGTATTTCCTCAAGAGCAACTATTTACCAACAGTGAGTGAAGTGTTTGAGGGCGTGCAGGGCGAGGTCAGCGGCAGCTTACGTGATCTGGCAGAGTCAGCCTTGACGACAAAACTTGATCTTAAATCCCGAATCGCCCAGTTGGCTGCGCTCAATCAAGAATTGGCCGATGGATCCGATGAGGTTGAAGATATCCACAGCGAGCAGGTTGAGTTATTGGCGCAAGCGCATGAAGCGGCCTCTCGCATGTCAAACAAAGTGATTGAGCGCAGGGTCGCGATCAGCGTGCCGTTTGATCAAGGTATGACCGCGGGCTTCATGGCCGCGCTCCAGACGGATTTAGTTGATCATGCAGCTGTACTTGTGCGTCTGAACGGCAAGTTGGTTGAGCCCGAAAAGAAGTTGAAAACTATTTCAGATGCGGTGGATGAGCTCAATAAAATTGGGCTTTCAGAGGCCTTTAAGTCTGTGGAACTCACTCTGGATAAAGTAAAGGAGCTAGGGGCAACTCCGCCTCAGGTGCAATTGGTGATGGCCGCGGTCGAGAAGCTGAAACAGGATTTGGAAGGACTGGTCAAAAGTATTTCGTTTGTATCGATGATTAAGGAAAGTCACACGCTGCGGGTGACTGTCGAGGAGATTTATCAAGAAATAGCCGTTGAAAATCGAAAGGGGCGAAACATCAACGATAAAGTGGAGTTGATCAAAGCCTTTCATGCGATGGATGATCAGCGAAAACTGTATGTCGAGGAGTATGCGGTTGCGGCTGCCGCAGTCAGCCGATTCCTGGTGAGCCTGGCGGACTATAAGGCCATTGGCCTACAGGATCAGGTTGCTGGATTCATGCAAGAGGCGAGCACCTTTGTCAGGTTTCTTGATCCGGTAACCTATCTGTAACTGCAGTTAACTAAACACCCCGAAAAGTCGCGTGCCAGGGTTAATGGCACGCGATTTTTTCTTGCGTTCATTTACTGGGGTATCAGCCATGGATGTGCTTTTATTTAGCGGCGAGGATTACATTTCTGTTAGAAAATACTATAAGTTTTTATTGCAGATAGGGTATCGGGATGTCGTAACCCATCGACCGCAGTTCGTGCCGGTGTTGGCGCTGTACGCCAAAGAGCTCAGTGATGTAGCGAAAACGAATCTGGAACGGTTTAATTATTTGACGCGTCAGACGCAAACTTTAAGTGAAGAAATTATAGGATGTGTCAATAGGGGGGAAGTGTTGCATGCGGCCTGTCGTCGAGCCTTGCTTCACGCTCCGAATGACCGGCGCTTACTGTTGAACACGATGTTTTGCGACTCGTTCAATTTTACCGAAGCTGACAATGGCACTTGCCGAAAGTACCAGGTCACCGGCGTCATAGATCAGGTGTTGAGAGAGTACGCCAATACCTTGTCATTTGTGGAGGAGTTCTCATCTAAAGTCAGTTCGCTTGGGCAGGATATCCACAAGCTGTTTGCCCCGGTCTTTAGGACGAAAGCGTCTGAACCTTATCCTCCTTCCACACAAGCGCCACAGAGCATATGTGAAAACTGGTTCTTCTGTGGGGAGCGGACGACTTTCGTTACCGAGTTGTGGGAAAGCATCATTGAGGATGACTTGAATAGGAAAGTCGAGCTGGACCGGTTGGTACGAATCTACGCTTCTACGTCCTCGGCGTTATTGAACCTTGGGGACTTCCTGTATCGGATTCAGTATTTTTTTCGCACGATGATAAAGCGACTCTCGACGATCACACCCGTGTCGAGGTTCTCTACGCTGTTGCTGGCGTGTGAATTGCTCGCCGAGGTGCTTGTTGGTCTTCGAGTAAGGGCTGAACACCTTGGAGAGTGGTCGGAGTTCGAGAGTACTCGCACCTCTTATGGTGCGGATGAAGAATGAATTTCTAGGGGGCCGGACGCGCCTTAGGCGACGTCCGGCCAAGGTCAGTAAACGTCGCGGCGATAACGCCCTTGCTCGATCAACTGCAACACTACCTCGGCGCCCAATACCTCGTTGAGCACCTGGTCCACCCCTGAAGCCATCCCTTGCAGACTGCCGCAGATGTAGATCACGGCGCCGTCGGCCAGCCATTGCTTGAGCACGCTGGCGTGTTCGCGCAGGCGATCCTGAACGTAGATTTTCTCGGCCTGGTCCCGTGAGAACGCCAGGTCCAGGCGTTCCAGGTCGCCCTCGATCAAGCAACTTTCCAGCTCGTCGCGGCATAGGTAGTCATGCGCGCGATTACGTTCGCCAAACAGCAACCAGTTGCGGGTCTGGCCGTCGGCGATGCGGGCCTTGAGCAGGCTGCGCAGGCCGGCCAGGCCGGTGCCGTTGCCGAGCAGGATCATCGGTACCGGGGCGGCCGGCAGATGGAAGCCGCTGTTGCGCCGCACCCGCAGGCTGATCGCCGAACCGACGGTCGCGTGTTCGGTCAGCCAGCCAGAGCCGATGCCCAGGCTGCCGTCGGGGCGACGCTCCTGGCGCACGATCAACTCGAGCACGCCGTCGGCGGCAATCGAGGCAATCGAGTATTCACGCATCGCCAGGGGTACCAAGGCGTCCACCAGGGCCTGGGCATGCAAGCCGACCAGGTGTGTGCGATTGTCCGGCAACTGGCGGCTGGCCAAGGCCTGCTCGAGGGTCTCGAGCAAACCATCGAGCTGTACCGCCGTCTCGCCCGGGATACCCAGCCCCTCAAGGAAGTGCTCGACCGCCCACGGGCAGTTGCGTGGCAGCACTTCCACCAGGTCGCCGGCCAGCCAACTGCTGGTGTCAGGGGCGGTCAGGCCGAGTAAATACACTTCGCCACCGCTGCTGTCCGGGTTCAACAGCTCACGTTTGCTCAAGGTCCAATGGTTGTAGCTTGGGGCTTGCCAGGTGGTGACCGGGGTGTGGCCGGTCAGTTGGCCGAGTTGCTGCTGCCAATGACTCAAGGCGTAGGGGTCGGCACTGTCGACTTCCACCGGGGCAAACAGGGTGGTGCCGCCGTGCTCGGCCAGCCAGCCATGCAAGCGTCGGGCGAAGCCACAGAAGTGCTGGTATTGCCGGTCGCCCAACCCCAGCACCGCATAGTTGAGGCTGGACAGGCTCGCCGCCCGGCCCAGCACCTTGCGCTCGAAACCACGGGCACTGTCCGGTGCTTCCCCGTCGCCAAAGGTACTGACCACAAACAGCGCGTTGCTTGAGTCGCGTAGGTCCTGTTCGCTCAGGTCGGCCAACGGCTGGACCTTGACCGGCAAGCCGGCGGCCTGCAGTTGGCTGGCGGTCTGCCAGGCCAGTTGCTCGGCAAAACCGCTCTGGCTGGCAAACCCGATCAGCCAGGCCGGGGCATCGCCGGTGGCTGGCGCGAGGTCTTTGCGAGCTTGCTGGACCTGGCGTTTCTTGCGTCGTCGATCGAGGTACAGCAACCAGCCGGTGATGAAAAACAGCGGCATCAGCAGGGATGTGACCATCAGCACGATGCGCCCGGCGAGCCCGAAGTAACTGCCAACGTGCAGCGCGTAGATGCTGGTGAGCAATTGCGCATTGAGGCTCTTGTCGCTGTAGCGGTCATGACGCTTGATGATCCCGGTGGCCGGGTCGAGGCTGATCTGGTTCAGCGCGCGGTCATGGGGCGAGGTCTTCAACAGGTAGTAGACCGTGGCCTGCTGGCCGGCCACCGGCGGCAGGCGCACGTTGTACGCGCTCAGGTCCGGGCCTGCAACGCTGTAGATGCTGCTCCAGACTGCGTTGTAGTCGACCACCAGCGCCGGACCGGTTGGGGGCGGCCCACCGCGCGGCTGGCGTACACGCTCCATTTGCGGTCCGTCGGAGAGTAGTTTGGTCACGCCCTTGCTATACCACTCGTAGGACCAGGTCAGCCCGGTCAGCGCGGCCAGCAGGTACGCCAGCAGGCACCAGGTGCCGGCCACCGAGTGCAGGTCCCAGTTGAAGGCCCGGCCTTTTTTGCGCCAGTCCAGGGTCAGCCAGACGCGCCAGCTGCGCCACTGGCGTGGCCAGCGCAAGTACAGCCCGGAAAGGCAGAAAAACACCAGGATCAGGGTACAGGCACCGGTGATTTGTCGACCGAGATCACCCATGGCGAGAAAGCGGTGCAGTTGCAGCATCAAGCCAAAAAAGTCCTGGCCAACCACCTCGCCCATGAGCTCGCCGGTGTAGGGATTGACGTAGCGCATCTGCCCGCGTCGTTCGCCCGGCGGTGGGGTGAAGAACAGGCGTGCGGCATAACCGTTGTCGATGTCGACCCAGAGCATCGAGACTTTTTTGCCCTCGCTGGCTTCGACCCTGGCCACCAGGTCGGCGGGTGGCAACACCCCGGCAGGAAGTTTTTCCACCTGCAGCACCTGGGGGTTGAGTGCGCGCAGGATCTCGTCCTGAAACGACACGGTGGCCCCGGTAAAGCCCATCAGCGCCAGGACCAGCCCCGCGCTGATACCGAAGAACCAGTGCAGCTGGAACAGGGTTTTCTTCAACACGTCGACCGCCTTGTTCGTTCAAATGTATTTCACGGCGCGCATTATGCCGTGTGTTATCGGTAAGCCTGTTTCTTTACGCACAAAAGCCCCGCTCATCGAGATGAACGGGGCCTTGGGCTGCACGCTTCCTTTAGAAGTGGAAGTTGGTGCTCAACAATGCCGTCCGGCCCGCCGCCTGGTTGGCGAAGTGGGTCGAGAACGCCTTGTCGTAGTAGGTCTCGTCGGTGAGGTTCTGCACGTTCAGTTGCAGGTCGACGTTTTTGCTCAGCTTGTAGGCAGCCATGGCGTCGTAACGCACGTAGGAGTCGACCATGGTGGTGTTGGCCACGCTGCCGAATACGTCATCGACGTAGAACGCACCGCCACCGACCGTCAGCTTCGGCGTGACCTGGTAAGTGGTCCAGACGCTGGCGCTGTTTTTCGGGGTGTTCGGCAACTCGTTGCCATCGGTCACGCTGAGCGGGCCGCCGTCGACTTGCTCGCTGTCCATGTAGGCATAGCCGGCGAAGACTTGCCATTTGTCGGTGAGCTTGCCGCTGGCCGACAGTTCGAGACCCTGGACCCGGGTTTTGCCGGCGTTTTCGTAGGTGGTGCTATCGACCTGGACGCGGGCGTTGTCTTTCTCGGTGCGGAAGATATCGGCGGTCAACGACAGGCGATCGTTCAGCAGGTCCCACTTGGTACCAATTTCGTAGTTCTTGGTGGTTTCCGGCTCCATGTCGCTCTTGAGCTGGTTGCCCGCACGGTCAGGGGTGCCTGCCAGCGAGTTGCCTTCCATGCCTTCACCGACGTAGTTGCCCGGTGGCGTCGCGGAAGTGGCGTAGGAAGCGTAGATGCTGCCGTTTTCCGCCGGCTTGTAGACCACACCGAACTGACCGGTGATGAACTCGCTGGTGTCCTCGCCCTTGGCTTCGATGCCTTTGTTCACGACAGTCGCACCGGCACCATCGTAGGTGCGGTACTTGGTATCGAAATGGTCGTAACGCAGGCCCATGTTCACCAGCCATTGCTGCGACAGTTCGAGGGTGTCGAACACGTAGATGGCGCGGGTGTCGGCTTTGGTATCGGTGCCGGCGTAGTTACGCGAGATCGCGCCGTTCCATGGGTCGCTCGGTGTCGGGTTGGACAGCGAGGTGCAGTTGTAGCCGCTGGAAGCACCGATCAGCGACGGGTTGCACTTGCTGGTGCTCAGCCCGGTGTTGGTGTTGACGTTGTACGAAGACTTCTCGCTTTCTTCACGGCTGAACTCGATGCCGGTGGAGAAGCTGTTCTTGAAGCCGGCGATGTACACGTCGCCGAACAGGTCGGTCTGGTTGGTGGTGGTGTCGGTGTTGCTGACACGGGTGTTGGCGCGGCGCCACACGGTGCCGTTGTTGACGTTGCCCTTGCTGTCGTCCGGCTGGGTCAGGATGTAGTCCTGCATGCTGCTGCCGTGGCGCAGGGTGTTCTTGACGGTCAGCGCGTCGTTCAGATCGTGCTCGATGGCGAAGGTCGCGGTATCGGTACGGGTCTTGCGGAAGTCGCGGTCAGTCAGGCCGTAGAAGTTGCTGTCACTGCCGCCACCGGTGGTCGGCTTATCCGGGTTGCCCTTGTTGCGGTCGGCCGAAAGACCTGACGCCGGCATGCTGTAGGGAATGCCCGAATCCGGAGTGTCGTTGCTTTCCAGGTGGTAGTAGTCAAGGTTGACGCGGGTGTCGGTACCCAGGCCGAACGCCAGGGATGGTGCGACGCCCCAACGGTCGTAGTCGATGCTGTCGCGACCGGCCACGTTGCTTTCGTGGCTCATCAGGTTCAGGCGGCCAGCGGCGTTATCGTTGAACTGGTAGTTGCCGTCCAGGGTGTAGCGTTGGGTCTGGTCGGAGCCCCAGGTGAAACCACCGTCGAGCGAATCGCCCAGGTGGGCTTTTTTGCTCACCAGGTTGATGGTGCCGCCAGCGGCGCCGCGACCGCCGATGGCGGAGTTCGGGCCCTTGCTGACTTCGATCGACTCCACGGCGAAGATTTCACGGCTTTGCGAGCCAGTGTCGCGCACGCCGTCCAGGTAGGTGTCGCCTTGGGCATCGAAACCACGGATGAATGGGCGGTCGCCTTGCGGGTTGCCCCCTTCACCGGCACCGAAGGTGATGCCTGGCACGGTGCGCAGCGCATCCTGCATGTTCAGGGCGCCAGTGTCCTTGAGGACCTGCTGTGGAATTACGGTCACGGAGCGTGGGGTGTCAATCAGCGGCGCGGTGTACTTGGGCGAAGAAGCCTTTTCAACCTGGTAGGAGGTCGCATCCGAGGCTTCACCGGTCACGCTGGTAGCGTCCAGTGCGATCGCATTGCCGGAGGTTTTCGCGTCAGTCTTTTCTGCGGCGAAAACCATGTGGCCGGCGGAGCTGGCGGTAATCGCCACGCCAATTGCAGAAGCGAGCAAACGTGGTGAGCTGACCGGTGATTGTTGTGGCTGGCGTGACATGGTGAATTCCCCTCCCCAAGGATTTGAGGCCGCGGAATATAGGGTAAACACGTATTTGTATCAATTGCGAAATATTGCCATTTGCATTTAATTTACATTCTTTACAATTTATCCTTACGGTTTTTACGTTCTCGTTCGTCACGCCGGTTTTACATAGTCAATAAGAATCAATACCATTGCGATCCTTTGACTTTCAGGTGTCGCCCCCATGCTGCTGCATATTCCCGGCTTGTTCTCCCGTGAAGAGGTGCAGCGCATCCGCGAGGCGCTGCAGCAGGCTGATTGGGCCGATGGCAAGATCACCGCCGGGTTCCAATCGGCCAAGGCCAAGCACAACCTGCAACTGCCAGAAGGCCACCCGCTGGCCCAGGAAATCGGCGCAGCGATGCTCGACCGACTGTGGAAGCACCCACGCTTCATGTCCGCCGCGTTGCCGCACAAGGTTTTCCCACCCTTGCTCAACTGCTACACCGCCGGTGGCAGTTTCGACTTTCATATCGACAACGCCGTGCGCCAGCCCAAGGGCAGCGTCGAGCGCGTGCGCACCGACCTGTCGTCGACCCTGTTCTTCAGTGACCCGGACGAATACGACGGTGGCGAGCTGGAAATCCAGGACACCTTCGGCACCCAACGCGTGAAGTTACCGGCCGGCGATCTGGTGTTGTACCCGGGCACCAGCCTGCACAAGGTCAATGCGGTCACGCGCGGCACGCGGTACGCGTCGTTCTTCTGGACCCAAAGCCTGGTGCGCGAGGACAGCCAGCGCGCCTTGCTGTTCGAGATGGATGAAGCGATCCAGCAACTGACCCAGGACATGCCAGATCACCCGTCGCTGATCCGCCTGACCGGCACCTACCACAACCTGCTGCGTCGCTGGGTCGAGGTCTGAGCCGTGGACTTTCGATTGCGCCGTGAAGAAGTCCTGAACGGCGAGCAACTGCGGGCCATGCTCGGCGAAAGCCCGGCCCGCGCGGCCCAGGCGATTGTGCTGGCGGCCAAGGCCGGGAGCATCGACGGCCAGGCGCTGCTGGGGCAGATCCTGCTGGAAGGGCGGGGCATCGCCAAGGATCAGGCACTGGCCGTGCGTTGGTTCGAAATCGCAGCCCGGGGCGGACACCTGATGGCGCGCAATATGCTCGGACGTTGTCATGAGCATGGCTGGGGTTGTGTGGCGGATGCTTCGGTTGCCGCACGGCACTATGCAATCGCCGCCGATGCGGGCCTGGACTGGGCGCTGTACAACTATGCCAATTTGCTGGCAACCGGGCGCGGAGTGGCTGAGGATCAGGTCCAGGCGTTGAACCTGTATCGGCGCGCTGCTGACGCCGGCCACGCCAAATCAATGAACCTGCTGGGGCGCTATCTGGAAGAAGGACTGGCCTGCACGGCCGATCCGTCAGCGGCGCGCGTCTGGTATCGGCGGTCAGCCGAAGGTGGCGATTTTCGCGGGCAATTCAGCCATGCAACGTTGCTGGCGCAGGACGGACATGTCGATGAAGCGCTTGTGTGGCTCAGGAAAGCCTTGGTCGGTGGCAATGTGAACTTCCTGCGGGTCAGCAGTGCATCGTTACTCGGCGCAGATCATCCAAAAATCCGCGAGATGGCGGACGCCTATCAAATACGCTTAGCTCAACTAATCGAGTTGTAAGTGTTCAAATTTATCGCCTGATCTCTGGGGGTAAGATTTTTATTGTATAAGACGGCGCCACCAAACTAAGTTTGAGGGTGGTGTTTCTGTGCGCGAAAAACAAGTGTTGCCTAGGGTGTTGTGTTTTGTGTGCTGAACTAACAATTGTTGAGTTTATTTTTAACATTTGGCCAGTGGAAGTTTTGTTGGTTGGATACTAATGTTGGTTGGCACCCTGTGTAAATCTTTATTGGGTTTATGGCGGATTAGTGGTGCCAACAATAGAATATTTGATTCTGCCCGTAGGGGCACTGAAATGGAGTTCAGTGATGGATAATGAAATACTTGATGCGGCAGTCTTGGCGCCAAAGCTATTTGTGGATGCTTCAGTTGGTGATGGCGAAGAATACAATCGAGAACCGGGATTTCAGCTGACTAAAGAGCAAATAGTCAGTTTGCGAAAGTATGAAGTCCTTGGCTTGTCGCTTCCCGTGGAAATTGACGATGTCATTGTGTATCTGGACTATGGCCAAGGGGATACTGGCAGTCCGGGGTTGACCGCCGGTGACTTCCAGGTGACGTTCAGGAAAACCTATGATCATGCCAGGAGTTGGTCGCCACTGCGGGAAAAAATAATGATGACGGGCACTGATCTGAAGATCTTTGCCGGCAGCATCCTGCGGATTGGCAATGGAATCGTCGAGATCTACGAGGACCAAAAAATATCGAGCTACCTGGAAGAGCACGGTATCGATACCCCGGAGAAGTATCTCCAGCAGAAATTCCTGAATCCAGGGCTTCCTACCCTCGATTTGTCTGCGGGCGATCTACATGAGTTAAGAAGCTATCTTGATGAAATGCTAAGCAAAGTACAGAGTGCCCATGCCAAGGCGACGTCGGTGAGGTATGAAATCGACAAGTTTGGATCCGTGATGCGCGAAGAGGTGTTGCCGCATATCAAACTGCGATTGAAAGCCGTGTCGGAGAATACTTATCAAAGCGATATCAAGGAACTTCAACTGAAAATTGATGAGCGCTCGGAGGAGATTGAGCAGGTCAGCCAGCAGTATGACAAGATGGTCAAGGACGCAATCATGGCGGCGGCGAGTCTCAATATCGCGGGGCTGGTTCTCGGTATTTACACTGGCGTCAAAGCCGAAGAAATTCGCAAGCAACGAAATGCCTTGAAAGAAGCTCAGCAGCACGACAATCTGCAAATGCTCAGTAAAAACAAGACGCTGAGTTCATTGAACCGAATACGCACTGATCTTCAGGAACTCAGGGACGTGACCATTGAGGCTGAAGTTGCGACGCAAAATCTTATGTTGGTATGGAATTCGCTGGCGCTTTATATCAAGGCTTCGAAAGAGGATGCTGATTTACTCGATAATGCGTTGTCGCTAAGGCAATTTAAAAATCAAGTGTTGAGTATCGTCGAACCTTGGAGTCAAATAAAAAACAGTGCGGATCAACTGCTTGGTGTATTTGCAGAGGCGGATAAAGAGTATGAGTCCGGCCAGTTGCTGGGTATAGAGGGTATGAGAATGTTCAGGTCGTTTGCTGAGTCGGATATTTCAATATTCAATGTTGTTAAGTTGCGTGCCGCTAACGCTCAAATCCAGGATGCCAATATTACCGCGCAGATGCTTTTCGAGCGCTGGAATTATCAACCGGGCAGAGTTGAAAAAGTCCAAGGGCTGGCGCTCGCTGCGAGTCAGGCTACGGTCAACTTGCGGGTGATCAGTGATGCGACGATTATTCATCTGCAACAATCACAAAAGAAGTTGGGTGGGTTGCAGGAGGAGGTTGAATCGCCCATCGATGCGGACGAAGTTCGTACAGATATGCAAAAGGAGTTGAAGAAATTATCTGGTCGACTCACTGGGCAGTTCGACGAACTGAAGAGCTTCAATAAAAAGCTGCTGGTGCCCTACAGTCGGGATGATTCGGCGCAGTTGGCGAAGGAGGTGCACGTTGAGCGCAAGTATGCCGAAGAACGTCAGGCTGTCCTGGAAAAGCAGCGGGATGAGTTGGAGCCGAAGATTAAGTCGGTGTCTGATGGCATTGACTTGATCGCCAAGGCAGGCATCGAAAAACTTGGCAAGCAAATGGAGTTGTCGAAGGATAAGGTGATGGAGTTGGGCATGACTCCCCCGCAAGTTCAAGTTGTCATGTTTGCCATCGATACGTTGAAAAACTTAATCGAGGATATCGGTACGACCGTCTCCTATCTAAATATGGTTGCGGAGCTGAAGAGGCTCAGAGTGAGATTGACCGAGCTGAAGGATCAAGCGAGAAAATGTAGCAGTGATGTTGAGCGTGCTGATGGACAAATCGAGTTGTTGCAAGCACTGGATAAAGTCGATGAGGAACGCTCGGGCTATGTGGCTGAATTCTCCGCTTTGCTCGTTTACTTTGAGAGCCTGTCCCGCAAGTTTACCGAGAATGAGGCGGAACCTGTCGAGGCTCGGGTCGAGTTTGCGATTGCCGAGATTAAACAGGATATCAACTATTTGAAGTCACTGACGCTGTAAATACACAGGCGGAGGGTGGGTCAGACATCCTCCGCTTCAAGGGGGTATGCATATGGCTATCTACACGTTTGTCAGTGAGCAGCGTCGCACACTGGATCGTTATACCTTTTTCCTCTCTACGGTCGTTTCGACACATGACAAAGTCAATCTGCTCTTTGTTCGGCGAGCAAAAAGCGGTCATCAGCGGACAGGTTTACCCTACGACTCGCGTCTGAATCATGTCACTTGGGATGAGCGGAATCTGCAAGGGCTGTGGAAGCGCATTGCAGACCTGAGGGATGGCGCCGCTGGTTATATAGCGGCACTGGTGACATTCAGGGAAGAGGTTTTGGCGTTCACTGCTCGGACATCTCGACGCGAGCCGATCGATGGGGTGGACCTTGGCAACTTCAGCCTGGTTCGCTCGCCGATCTGGAACTCCTCTGCTCCTGGGACCATCCGGGGCTTGGTTTACGGCTTAGGTAACCTTTTTTTTGCGGGTAAGGGGGACATGATTTCAGTCGAGAAGATCGTTCAAGACGTATGCGAGCATTCCTTTGGGCTGAAATCGATATTCACCAGGGCAATGGGTTATCGCACCTGTGAATGTCATACACAACCGAGCGTGGCCCCAGAGCTGTTCAGGGAAGATGACACGACCCCTCTCTGGGATATCGAGTATTCCAACGCTGATCCTGTGATCAAGGCAAGGGAATATGAGGCCGACGTCATGGCTCTCTTCAGGCGGATGGAATTATTGGGTGTCTGGATGGGAGGTTTTTTTGAGGAGCTCAGCCTGCGTTTTGACAGCGCACGAGACGAGCTCACGCGAACAGATGACATGACGACCGTGGGAAGACTGAATGTGAAGCTGGCTGCTGCTCAGGAGAATGCTGAAGAACTCCTGAGCATGTTGAATCACATTGAATTGTGGTTGAGAAAATAAAAAAAGGTCCATGTCAATGGACCTTTTCATTACTGCAGATACTTACACGTAGAACGACTTCAACGGTGGGAAGCCATTGAACTCGACGGCGCTGTAGCTGGTGGTGTACGCGCCGGTGGACAGCCAGTACAGGCGGTCACCGATGGCCAGGTTCAGCGGCAGGCCGTACTTGTAGTTTTCGTACATGATGTCGGCGCTGTCGCAGGTTGGGCCGGCGATCACCACTTCTTCCATCTCGCCTTTCTTCTCGGTCCAGATCGGAAACTTGATGGCTTCGTCCATGGTTTCGATCAGGCCGGAGAACTTGCCCACATCCGTGTACACCCAGCGCTCGACTGCGGTGCGGGATTTACGCGCGACCAGTACTACCTCACTGACCAGGATACCGGCGTTGGCGATCAACGAACGGCCCGGCTCCAGGATGATTTCCGGCAAGTCATCACCGAAGTCTTCCTTGAGGAAGCGGATGATTTCCTCGGCGTAGGTTTCCAGGCTGTTGGTGCGGGTGATGTAGTTGGCCGGGAAGCCACCGCCCATGTTGATCAGCTTGAGCTCGATACCGTCTTCTTCCTTCAGGCGCTCGAAGATCACTTTGACCTTGGCGATCGCTGCGTCCCAGACGCTGATGTCGCGTTGCTGCGAACCGACGTGGAACGAAATACCGTACGGCACCAGGCCCAGGTCACGAGCCAGGATCAGCAGGTCCATGGCCATGTCGGTCTGGCAGCCGAATTTGCGCGACAAAGGCCAGTCAGCAGTGGTCGAACCTTCGGTGAGGATTCGCACATAGACTTTCGAACCCGGGGCGGCCTTGGCGATGTTGCGCAG
>Ga0247812_10000425_pt1 | contig 28143 bp, 18 predicted proteins | sample UWRJL149409B1_FD_178011 | JGI IMG/M metagenome (GOLD analysis project Ga0247812, IMG submission 178011) | Plant litter microbial communities from Arlington Agricultural Research Station in Wisconsin, United States - UWRJ-L149-409B-1 | ecosystem: Environmental > Terrestrial > Plant litter >...
ATCCAATCAACATTTTATTTCCCGGTATCTATTTTCAGAAATGAACGAACCACAATCAATCTTAACCCTGTGGTTGGTTGCTTTTCCCCCTCCACCATTCCAGTCTTCCCCATAAGGAAACGTACGGGACGGTACTGGGCCACGGCCAAGAGCTCTTGTGCAGAAAGTAATCGGCCATCGATCCTCTAGTCACTACAGTGTATTACGATGTCGATGAGCGTAAAGGCTGAAATTCGTATTTGTAAAGGCATCGCTGTTGTGAGTTCGCGTCCAGCCCCTGGAGCGAGGAGAAAAGGGGAAAGGAAAATTTGCCAGAATGAGATGACTTGTTGGTGATGGAGTGACCTTTGTGGAATATTGCATTGAAAATCTCCACCTGTTGTTGTTTGCCACTTAGAAGCCAGAGAGTTGTTGGAATTCCAACAACACCTTGCAGGGATTATTTTTCTGAAGGATCATGTCAGGGTCTCAGGGACAGCAGCCTTTCCCCTGAAATCTCACTATCTGGCTGCTTATGGTGCGGATCACATCAGAACCAGCTGGTGACCCTATCAGACGGGGTCGCAATAAGGTGTTGTCCATCCCAGTGGTAAATTTGACTTGCTAAGCCTGCCGATTATTCCCCGTTAAACTTCCCTGTTCCACGTTCTTGTTCGAATTCCAACACTTTGGTTCTTTTCTTCCGTCTTTGGCATCGTTGTTGCGTGGTCTATGTATCCTGCTTCTCCTTCAACCACACTAGCTCCTACGATTGAGTTACTGGAATAGTATGCTCATTTTCCCGCGCCAATGAACCCAACTTGAAGTGATGCGCATCTTCCACGATGTCTTCATCCTTGGTTCGATTTTTGTCTGGTGTACTTCTGCCTCGAGGTCCCCAGACGATCTTGGGAATAGCATAGCGCCGGTTTCCATTCCTCTGCCACTGGCCATAGCCCCAAGTCAATACTGGTAAGTGAAGCTATGTCATTGCAAAGAGCAACAAACTAAGAAATATCAAGGGATGGCGTTGATGGCGAGTGGAGTACGTTCGCGCTACGGGTTGGAGTACCAGCACAGAACGTACGGGTCATAATCTCGACAAACTCACCCCAAACCATAGTAGTAGCACCGGAGGGCTGTACCGATTATGCAATAGATCCTGTTCCAGACAAATGTGCTATGGCTCGCGGCGGGCTCTTTGATATAGCTGCTTCAAAAACCTGGGAGGCCCAAGGGGATTTTGCGTATGTCTTTCGCACATTTCTGTTTTTCCTATGTCGAAAGCCGTCATCTAAACCTCCGCCTATGTTGTAACAATGAATGATAACTTATACCTTACAGAATCAACAGTGACGTGGGATTTGAGGCAAATCTAGGCTACAAGCAAAACGCAAGTTATGGACTTGAAACCCTCGGACTCGGTTTTGCCATAGATGGTCCAACATTAAAGAAGCAAACGGTTTCGAGAATCTTGAGCGCTAAGCCATTCTACATGTATGCCAATATCTCTAAATTCCAGTGCAGAACATTTCTAACAGCATCCAGGGGAATATTTGGCCTTGGGACACAACCAGTAAATTATAGCGATGTTGGAAACTTCTCTGCACCGTCGTACTTTACTTCCTTAAAATCAGATAAACTTATTCCGAGTTTGAGTTGGAGTTACACAGCGGGGGCAAAATATCGTAAGTCTCTGGATCCTTGGATTCGGAAAAGCGCTTTGGTTAATTGATCGGTGATGACAGGTCTTAAAGCAGGACAGGTCGCACAACTCATTTTCGGAGGCTATGATTCGTCAAGATTCGTCCCTAACCAAGCATCTTTCTCTCTCGCCCCAGATGTCAACCGTGACCTTGTCGTTGCTATTCAATCTATCACCTATAGTGGTACTTCACAGAGGTCTTTGCTCAAAGAGCCGACATATGCATTTATCGAAAGTACCGACCCAAACATCTGGCTACCAGAGGAAGCGTGTCTCCAGTTTGAGCAGGCATTTGGGTTGTCTATCGACAATGCTACTGGTCTTTATCTAATGAGCGAAACAAAACATAATGCTCTGCTGGCTGCCGATCCGCAAGTCACGTTTACGTTGGCTAACAGTCTCTCTGGTGGCCAATCTGTTAATATCATACTTCCGTTCAAAGCGTTTGCCCTCAAGGCTGCGTACCCATTTGTTAAGTCATCTAATACAACAACATACTACTTTCCTCTTCGCAAATCAAAAGACAGCAGTCAGAACACCCTGGGAAGGGCTTTTCTGCAAGAAGCGTAAGTGCACCGACGAAAAACTACAATTTCAAGCAGCTCTAACAATAATATAGCTACCTGACTGTTGACTACGAACATAACAACTTTACTGTTAGCCAATGCCTATGGAATGATGGTTCCACTCCAAATATAGTATCAATCATCTCAACTGATTATTTGGGTAACAACTCGTCGAATTCAACAGGAACAGGAAAAGACAAAGCGACTACGGCATCTACGAAGCTGTCCACTGGCGTAATTGCCGCGGTTGCCGTCGTATCAGCTTTAATCGTGATTGCATTAGCAGCCCTGGCGGTGTTTATGATGTGTCGTCGAAAGAAACGCCTAGTATCTCTTGTTCCTACCGAACATACCGAACATATTAATCTCACCCATGTCGACCATCCGGATATTTCAGATAAAACGCTCGACGCACAATCGCTACAGTCGTTTCCTTCCCCAGCACCCATATATAAAAGATTTCACCAGGAGCCTTACGATGAGCATTTTGCACCTCCTGTGCCGAGAATAGAGCTTCCCACCTCGGCAAATGATGCACCCAGCATTCATCATAGCGTGCACCAGCTACCCGATCATGACAATCGTGCATCTCGAGATTACAACACGGCCAAGCAAGCAATGCGTGCTGCAAGAACGCCGGAAATTGATGGAGACTCGACCTATAGACACGAGCTTGCGGGTAGTCACCCAAGCAGCATTATTGAGCTTGATGACGAAGAGAGTCGTCAACGATTGAGTCCAGGGCTATCACCATTTGGTAGCCCAAGAACAGCTAACATAACAAGAGGGAGTCCGCGCATTCCTAGTCCTATGAGTCCGCTCAGTCCTTGGAATACGTTTTATGACGATCAATCGGACGCTGGTTCGCCATCATCATAGGAGAAAAATTGTCAAGAACAGGGAATTACTGGAAGATGGGGGCCGGGTTTTGCATTTTGGATAGGATCTTATAGGTGTTATGGGCAAAAGAAATTAGAGGGGTGGGCATATAGGAGAGGAGTTTCTGGATATTTTATTTGTCGGCACAACTACGATTCGGTGATTGTATATACTTGACAGGCTGGAACATGCCGTCTATCATTTAACTCTTGTTTGTAATAAATTCCTATAATCGACTGGTTCTTGAGTGATTTCGGAATTGGCTAAATGTGTCTCTATCACTATGAATTTTCTTAATCACTACATTGTTTCTGAGTTGATAAAACTCGCATCCCTTTAAAGAGTGTGCCACGATCCATCTAGCATCCCGCCTATTTTAGAGACTACATGTTGATCATCTGTTGCTCACTACAACTGTGCGCCTACAACATATAATGGAAAGATTTAAGAGCAAAGAGAGACTTAGTATACCTCTCTTGCTCGTTGCCTTCGGTATCTACATTTACTCTTTGAGATAAACTTGTCATAACACTTGAGATGTATTTTATATATCAGAGATCATATATCAGAGAGCGTACTAAAGTGTATACGATTATGCTTAGACAAGCTCGTTAGATCCTTTTGCGCTAAGTTGCCGCGTTTGTCCCTTTGTTTTAGATATTATCACCGTGTTTTAGTACTCCAGAAGTTGGTCATGGCTTAGCTGATTCGTATCCATATCTCATCTAAAACCTGCGGCTGAGATTATCTGCATAGCTCTTTAAAAGTTCATCCACCAAGAGGAGGAGGGTTGAATACTAGAACCAGCATATGACGAAACGCGGAATCTAATAAATTCTTGAATCACCCATGGTGTGGGCCGTATGATACTGTATTTTTATGATATATAACCTAGCCGTTCCTCTAGTCCATCACACAATATTCGAAAGAACACAGTTATTAATCATATAGGGGCGCAACATAGATCGCATCTTGACGAAACTCATTGAAAGATACTAACAAGGAGTTAGATGTTATTGAAAAGAATAGTTTGACTGGACAGCAAGGGTGGATTATTGGAAAATCTAAGGTAAGTGGTATACTTCTAGACGAAATATCCAGGTTTGTGTTATAGCTAGCAGTATGTACATTCGCTTTTGGACGGCTCTTATATACACATCAAACTTCCAACACACGCACACACACGCACACACGCACACACACCTCTCGTCTCCCCACACAGCCTCTACACACAAGTTGCCTAGCAGCTAGAAGCACCGTTGGAAGGGACCGGGGTGGTATATGCTCCGCCAGCATCACCAACGCACTCAGCAACAGTCACCATCTGCAGGTTCTTGCTCTTCGCATAGTTGATCACCATATCCGCCAATTGGCTAGGGGTGCTTGCCACCGTCTCGTGCATTAGAATAATATGTCCATTAGAGGTTCCAGCATTGGTCAGCGTGTTCATGCTGGATGATGGGGATTGGTTGTTCCAGTCTCCAGAGTCGACATCCCAGGTAACGATTCTGTAACCAAGACCTCTCAGCGTTGAGACCGTATTTCCGCCGGTGGCGCCATTCGGTGGTCGCATGTATGTAGGCTTGACTCCAAGAATGTTGGAAAATGCTTGCTCGAGCTTTGTTATTTCGGTCGTAATTTGGGAGGCACCCAAGTTGGCCAAGTTTGCATGAGCTGTTAAAAAGATTAGTGGATAGGCTACAACCAATGAAGACAGGGTAAATAGTGAACTATGAACCTACTCCATGTGTGGCTGGCAATCTGATGGCCGGCGTCATATGTGGCCTTCAGCGTACTTCTTTGATTATAGATACAACCGTACAAGGTACCGGTCACAAAGAAGGTAGCTTTGGCACCCGCGGCATTGAGCTTTTGGACCAGGCTAGCTTCATAGTTGTACGGTCCGTCGTCAAATGTGAGGGCGATCTGGTTCGCAGAATTGCACCTTGTGATAACGGTACCTGCAGCAGGACCAGCACGGCTTTGAAGTAGTGGTGAAGCTTGGATGGCAGGCAGAACTGCCGCAAGGAGGTAGAGTGGAGAATGCATTGTATACAGTGAATGCTATCGAGACAATTATTTAAATTACCTCGGGGAGCCCATTGATTTTATACTACATGCTGGAGTATAATTCAAAGGCTTTTGCCAAAATATCATGAGTTTACCCTAGCCAAGCATTTAAGGAGATCATGTACCTCATGGTTATGAATGTACTTCTTTATCCACTGGGATCAAGGCCTAGTGACATGTAATATACATTACTTGTAGCGCTGGGCATGCAATAAAAAATAATTATAACTTGTTTCATATCACTGACTGGTTGGTGAGAAGTTTATTACCCCTCGGTTCTCAGGGCATATCCATTGTCGGGACAGCGGAGTGTGGGGAAAGAAACCCGGCTTAATGCACGGTTAAATAAACCACAGGCCCTGGAAACATCTAGCGCCGATTAAACACTCGTCATTTTTTACTTTTTCCAAGATTCCGTTGGTGCGTGGTATGAATCCGGATCTTGTTTTGGTAACTTCTGGCGTGGCTAATCATGAAAACCCACAAGCTGGAGGCTAGCCTGGCAACTCCCGGCGAGCTCCTTCCGTATTATAGGTAGGCAGGCATACTCAGTAGAGGAAAAAGAAACAAGTAAGAATTTTCAGATGATTTCTTTAAGGTTGTACGAAGATACCACCACAGCGATGTAAACCAGAAACCAAGGGAGTTCTATGGAGTTGACCATCTCGTTCGTGTTTGAGGAAGTAAAAACTTATACGCGGTGTTAAAGCTCATGGTCGCCTTAGAAGTTCACCCCACGAGATAGAGCAATGTTCAAAGTCTTCAGTCTATGGAGAGGTGCACTCCATATCTCTTTTTAAATTAAAGTCTGTAATAGCGCAAGAGTGTAGCAAATATAGTCTCGTTTAATACATGTGTATCTCAGGGGGAAAGTGGGGCCGATGGTCAACTCAAAGGGGGTCTCGCTTGGGATCCTTAAATAGAAAATTGTGACAATCTGCACAGCACTGTAGGCGAACAGTGCGAAAATAAAAACGGTTCAAGAACAAGCTACATTCATTCAAGTGCAAACAAATCAAAAGTACAACTTCATATAGGAAAGCAACGTGCAATCCTTGGGCTAAGGTGAAGAGAGAGATATGTATCTATACTGTACTTGATACTCGTCCACAATCAGCACTGAGCTGTGTCAGAATGTTGTTTTTCTGTTCAACTATTTCTTCTGTCACTTCAAACTCTTCGTCGATTTAATATAATCCCTAATGTTGTCTAGTTTACAGATGCAGTTGTATAATGATAGCATCGTCTTACACAGACTATGTATCGCTATCTTAAGTTTTTTCTTCTCCTTTTCCTTTCAGATTCTAGAACTCAAGTTCTCCACTCATTGACTCGCTTTGTGTACATAAATCTAACTCGGTCAATGTTTTCTACGGAAGCCAATTTTCTCTCATTCTCACCATTCATTCAGGTTGTGAAAGCTCCTTTTTTAACGAGCAGAGACGCTATATCCACGAAGTGATTACTCTTCCTATCTCGTCCTTAATTTTAACAGTCTATTCTGGAAGTCAATAGAATTCTTTCGCTAATTTACATAGGCCCGCACTTTCCTTTTTTGATGATTATCAAGCTGTTAAGCTTCACCTGTAAAGTCGCGTCAACCCCCTCCCATACAAATACTCAACTCGTACACTCTTTTCTGTGTATAAAACTAAATTTATATCAACGCAGACATAAAAGTTTTCCATTAGAGATACATCGCCGTCACCACAACAATTTGACAAACTTCATCATCCGTCCCCATATAGTAACGATGCCACCAAAATCCAGTATCAGCAAGGCCGATGCCGACCTACAACTCGTCATCGGTGTTATCCACCAACTTCTCCCAAATGGTAACGCCAATGGAAAGGTCGACTTCGCCAACCTCGCTGCATACCTAGATTCGGGAAAGCCCCATTCGGCGCGTATGCGCTGGAACCGCTTCATCCAACGCGTAGATTGGGGAACTGGCACGATGATCGACACCGCTGCCGCTGTTACCGGTGAAGTTGGAAACAATGCCGGCGAATCTTCCAACCCGAAGAAGGAATTGAAAGACAAGAAAGAGAAGAAAGGTGGTAAGGCAGGCGTGAAGCGTGTACGTGACAATAAAGGTTAGTTTCATCATAGCCTACCTAATACAACAAACTAGCCCCCTTGTATCATTCCTCTACTATTCTCGCCGCCTAAGGGGTACCCAGTATTCCAAGAAACTCCATATGTATAGTGCTTACTCTGTTAGTAGATGGCGATATCAAAGACGAGATTGATGAGGATCTTGATGGCAACTTGGAGGACTTAGGAGACCTCTCAGTCAAGGATTTACACAAAAAGCAAAAGACCAAGGATACCGAGAATTAGAGTCCCGGGTAGAAACTCTTAGTGGAATCTGAGTTGTGCAACGAAAGGAAGGACCAGCGGTTGCTGTAGGTAATTTTTTGTGTTGGGGAGTAATACCATAAACTCTAGTCATGGATATTACAGGAGAGTTCACTGGCAAAATACCATTCGTTCTTGTCCCATTCTTGTCCCAATTCTTGTTCTCATTCCTTGCAATTTTACTATGATCTGTTTGACTAGGAGATCAAATTACCAGATTGAACCAATTTGTAAATCACCTAATGGATATATAGTTAGTACAGTAATTACCTGATTCAAAACGCCCAGAAACTGAGGAGCTTTTTTGAGGTCTATCTAAATGGTCGCGGAGTAATCCTTTTACCACAGTTACTTTGAAAACTGATCATTGTGTTATTCATATTTATGATCATACACATGAGGTTGCACACCTTGTTGTCAGCTTCCAAACATTAAATCAACTACAACCAGAATCTATCGCACACTATACTGCCACTTATGGTGCATTGTGGTGTGGAGGTCAGTTGGGAGAATGATTCACGTGATACTGGTAATCCTCGGCAAAATAGCAAAGTATGTACAGAAATTTTGCCCTGTGCCAGAAACGAACTTAAAAACATTCAGAAATTAGACTTAGTACTGCGCTCTACAAAAGTATTTTCTTGGGAAATATTGCTCCTGATATTTCACTGATATTTTTCATCTCATGAAATTCAACTAGCACACAATCCACAACCATAATTGACCAAATACTTTTCGGTCTCTGGTATTAACACTCAGCAATTTGGGAATCAGTATCAGACATTTAAGGAGTCGAGAATAAATCCGGGAACCAAAATATCAAGTCTTTGAGTAATCATGAGTGGTATAATACAATCAACATAAAGCTTCTAGGATCTACAGGTGAAAGATAAAGGCAAAATTTGAAAGACCTATGTTAGATCAAACAGTACAAACCCCAAGTCTATATCTACTGCCGGAAACCGAATAGATTTAGCACTTACCTGATCCTGGGACTAGGATGCCTGCCTGATGCAGCGAAGATACGAAGTTCCGCATTCAGGAGCCAAGAACTAACTCCACACATTTTAGAAACTTATCAACGTAATACGAAGTACACCGGTAACGTAGGCGTGTGGCAAAATCTGGGGTCAAATGTCGACTTCTATGCACAACCTTTCACATCATGCCAAGCAGAACGATGAAATCAAGATATGAAGCTTGGGACTCACTTACACAAGATGAGGCATTTTCTTGGGCACCCCAAAAAGGTCAAAAAGTGTATCAGATCCTGCATGTATCCTAGACGTGATGGATTTGCTAGAATTCTACAGCCCGGGCTGTATCAAGCCTTACTCCGCACTTTCTAGGTATCGCTTTGGGACGTTTTTCCGACAGCGTCCTGAACATATTCAATGCCAAGGGATAATTGAGAAGCAGCTCTCTCAACCAGCTCGCTAACCTCCGTCCGTGAGCTTCATTATGTGAAGCAGTGCTTTCATATTGTTCGGATAGACTGCGAATGAATGAAACGTAGATGATCGCATCACAAACCTATGTTACATTGAGGTGTTTAAGCTAAGGTACCCCGTAGAACCACCTCCCGAGGGGAAATAAAGTGTGCTAATTAGTTCGATATCTAGTATTTTAGCGAACATTAGCAACTACTTTCCCCACTTAGTGTACGGTTGACCAACTTGGCCACTGACTATTCATATTCACATGTTGAAACTGCATCACGGGCGCCTTGTATTATAATCAAAGTAGTAACTATACTCACTCTGGCAGAGAATGATACTAACATATTGCAGACGAGAGCTAGAGAACGCAATCCTCTTATACGTAGAGGTTGATTAAGCTACTTCGTACATTGTCACTAGGAATAAGCTTTCTGCCCCTGGTGAGTGATCTCCCTCTTGGCAGTACCATATTCTGGATAGAATAATGTATCGTTGTATAGAATACCGGTACTTGGTTTGGTACAGCTCTACTGTAAGGACACAATGACTACCGGTTCATACCGTGGTGGCGTGCGTGTGTCAAAACAAGCGTCGTGCTAAACATCTAGCCCTATATTGAGCTGTGTCCACGCACACACGGATGATAATGCACTTTTATGCTACCACGAACCTGGAGCTACAGCAGGTTCCTTTCGTAGTTTCGGGGCTCGGTCCAAAGGTGGCCATGCGCTACCGACTTACCGAGACTATTTACCGGCTGGACGCGCGTGTAGAAACGAATGAGAGGGAAAAACCCAGTTACGCATGCAGATGGAAGCGTGGCTCCATGGTAAAACCCCATGGACCCTGAGCTACCAGTATATGCGAGCAAAAGCTTGTGCTTCGTGAATACGGATTGGCCAATCAACACTATGCAGCCCGCCCAGCCCTCCGCATTACGTCTCGCATGCAGTCAGGGTCCCGGAGCTTGATGGCTATCTTTTAGACCTTCTTTTTGCGCTTCCGCCCCTTCTCATTAACTTCCTTAACGAACGTCAAGATACTTCTAGACGGCCATTCCAGTCTCGGCTACAAAACTTCGAACCCGTTTTTTAACGGTTACATTGGAGGCCTTACAGATGTTTTCCAGTACCTAGCTATCTTGGTGCTACGTATTTTGACAAAAAGCACCGTCTACACGCTCACGCCTCCGGATCAATGCTGAGAAAGCCTCTATCAAGGAATGGTTTCAAGAGCCCAACTACCCATAGTTAGCCCTGTGATCAATCCGCCAGAGTCCAAACCCAAGAGAACCAGGCGAAGTGCGCCAAAATCAAGGAGGGGATGCCGAACATGCAAGATTAGACACGAAAAGTGCGACGAGAGAAAACCCTCGTGTACACAATGCTCCAATACTTCTAGGATATGTGACTTTATCGAGACGAATCCTATCAGTAGCAAAACGCTATGCAGATGGGACAACAAGAGTCCCCTTCTCACACAGCCCGGCAAAGCACTTGTTTCTGATGCCTCATTCGAAGTCCAAAACCTGGACTATTTCCGTCATGTCTGTATCAATAGCTTTTCCGAATTTTCAGAAGACGATCTATGGGGAAATTTAGTTCTGCAGCAAATAGTTACGCAAGATTGCGTTCGGCACGGAGCAGCAGCTGTGGCAGCTCTGCATAGATCTCTCTCTTTCCCGTCAATAGGGGGTCTCTCACCGAAGGGAACGTCTGTTCAGAAGAACGCCTTTGCAAACTATACGAAAGCCATTAAGCTCCTCAGCGCAAGCCTTGCCAATAATTCAGCAAGTTGTGAGCTGGCCTGCGTGGCAAGTGTGCTTTTTATGAGCTTCGAGGTATTTAGGGGGAACGACTTCGGCGCAGTAATACACATTGAAGCTGGAAGTCGCATTCTGAAATCCGTTTCGTCTTCTCCTACCAAGAAAAGCTCCGTTGACCTCAAGTATATTTTGCGTGCATTCTCTCGGATTGATATCCAAGCGTCCACTTTCTCAACAGATTACATAACGCAAGCACTTATTCCTCCTTTGGTTCCAGCAAATTTTTCCAATCTTCCGGAGGCACTCGAGGTCCTGGATGCCATAACCGCGCTTATGTTCTCCTTCATATCCCCGAGTTCCGATCTCATTGAGTGTCCTCATAGGACCCTTCCTGACATACCACTTCCAAAATATCTAGCAGATCATATTCTACATATTACGAACCTTTTGGAAAGTTGGTATTTCAAGTTTGAGCCCTTCGCAGCTATTAACTCGATTCGCTTTAAGCCGCAAGATCATACTGGAGCTACAACCTTACGAATCTCCCATCTTACTGCTTGGATCTTCATTCAAACATACTACAACAAGTTTCAGACATCTTACGATCAATACACCCCTCAATTCCTCCATATTCTTGAACTAGCGTCCGCCGTCATGGATTTCTCAGCGCTGAAGAACAATCATGGCGGGATGCGAGTAGCTTTTGACATGGGTATCATTCAGCCCCTCCATTTCCTCGCTCTTAGATGCCGTGACCGTTGCATCCGAAGAAGAGCAATAGCATTACTTGAGAAATCGGGCAGAGAAGGTGTATGGGACGGAAGAAGTATGGCAGCCATTGCTCGGTTTATTATGGAGAAGGAAGAGGAGGATCTACCTGCCTGGGATGTAGATCAGAACAAGAGCATTGATATCCCTGAAGAAAAGAGGCTGCATAGGATTTGGTTACAATTTTTCCGACTGGAGAGAAAGGCAAAGATCAGAGCTGCACGAAAGAGACTAGATGGTGAATGGGAGTTTATCGAAGGGGAGACAGAGTCATGGGGTCCGGAGAACGACATTGGGGAGCAGGAGCTTAAAGTTGTTGAAACTGTCTTTGGATAAGTCTTTGAGTTAAAGATCGACTACTCCACCAGCACATGCTAGATTCGGCTCGCTTTATCAACAACCTTTATGATAATACTCCATCGTTTCAATACCTGAGAACTGAAAAGACTCTCCTAGGTAGTGTATAACGATTGAGACGATACATTTCTTACTTCCCTTGGATATCCCAGGGCTTATTGGGGCTTTGATGAGATTTCCAGACGCCTCCTTGCTGACCGACCTTGTGGGAAGATACAACCTCGCCTAAATGAAGTGGTATGTTGTCGCATAGTCGCTGGTGAATGTTACTAGAGTATATTAGATCAATATCAAACAGCCCAACCAAGACCTAAGTGTCAAAAGCCACAACGTTAAGTTAATTAGTGTTGTAGAGGGGCAGTATTTCTCGACTCCTGGCAAAGGTTAGTAACCCTATGTTTACCCAATTCGCTATTCGATCAACCTCACCACCTCAAAGATCCATTAATTTCATAGCCTTCAACGGTTCAACCGTTGTAGGTACTTATGTTATTAGCCCAATGGCCAAATTCAAGTGACCAAATATCCAGCACTTGATGTGGCAGATCGTCACAACTATGCTTTAAGAACAAAGCAGGGAGTGATTTAATGTCCCTCACAATGTGACGAAACACCCACCGTGCCGAGACAAATCTATAGTTGAGCGGTCTTAAGTTTTTTTTACTGTGAGTACATAAAGTTATAGTTAGTATACACAAAACCTTCAGTCATTTCTCTACAAGAACTCGATTTGCGAGTCTTAATTATGCTATTGCTCTTCCCGTCTATAGCGTCAAGGAGCCATTTCAACTATACCTGCCTGTTCTTGAGTTCCGGAGCAACAGTACAGAAACTTTATATAGAAGGAATACTGCCTCTAAGCCTTGAGACATAAAGTATTAGAAAATATATATGCCGGATTTCGCGCATTCATCGGGATAACGATTTACATATCCATAAAACGCCAAGACGTTTTACCGAAAGTTCAGTGCGTAGGGTTTCGTATCAATGATCACGTTAGTGATTTTACAACATATTATTAAATAACACTTTACTTTAGACCGAGGCACTAATTGCATGTGGCTAGCTTTGTTTCTTTTGGCTGCGATGAAGTGTCTCCTTTCTCATCGGCTGTTGATAATACTAATATTGGTCAAGCAACTAGCCTCCTTTCGATAAGTCTATCTGGTTCATTTTATTCCAGTCCATGGCTTCAAGTTTAGCTGAGCGGCTAGAGCTAGCATTCATCGAATCCGTACCTGATACCCTACCCTTCAGGCACACCACGTTACAAGTCCCATTAAAAGACATTCGGCTTGTCACAATACTTCCAGCGCTGAACCATACGGATAATATAAGCTGCACGATCCATCATTCGGATATTGACTGCTGCGGCGACTTTGAAGCGCTTTCATATGTTTGGGGTGACCCCACACAAACGACTCTTATCAAGCTTGATAAAAGAGATTTCGCGGTCACTACAAATCTTTCCCATGCTCTTCGTCATCTTCGTCGAATTAGCACCAATGCCACTGATGCACGAAGTTTTTGGATAGATGCTATATGTATCGACCAACTCGATGTAAAAGAACGAAACCAGCAGGTCAGGCGCATGGGTAGAATCTACCGCCAGGCAAGGAGAGTGGTTATCTGGCTTGGACGTCATATAGAGCCAGAAGACTTTGAGGTAAACTTTGGGATTATCTGGGATGCCGAGAGACGAGAACCCTTGACTCGTGACTCTGTTCAAAAAGCTTTTGAGCTTGTTGAGAGTCTCGCTACAGCTTGCGATCCGCATACACACATGATCGACGTGACTCTGAATCCGGAGATAACAACAAACTCTGTCATTTGGTACCGGCTATTTGTACTATTACGAAGATCCTGGTTTGAGCGTTTGTGGGTCTATCAAGAAGCTACCCTAGCTCGGGACATAGAGGTGCAGTGTGGTCACTGCACCGTGCACTGGGGAGACTTCGTCGTGGCATTGCTTGTCATAGGGGCATCCATTAGGACAGGAAATTTCTTTGGCAATGACGAAGAGAAATTCATGCAGCTTTATGTGCATAATCTTGCCGCGCTAGGGTTCGTAACTACTGTATCGATGAGAAGAAAAGACCCACTGCTTCTCGTGAGGGACGCACAGAGTTTGAAGTGCTTGGATCCCCGAGATATTCTTTTTGGGATGCTTAGCTGTGAGGACTCAACGTCCTCACGATATTAGCACTGGCGTTTGGACTCAACGTCCAACGCACTTTCCTCTTAAAGCACCCAAGTATATCTTAGAAACTACTCAACTTCAGAGAGAATCAGACACTTATTTACCATTTTCAGACTCACATCGTGATCTCCGATATTAGCGTTATGCAGAAACCCGACCGTCAAGATATCAAGGTTGACTACTCTAAATCGGTAGAGCAAACTTACACAGACTGGGCTAGAAATCGTATCCAAAGAACTTCACGATTAGATGTCTTTAGTCTCTGTCGGGACTCCCACAATCGAGGACTTCCTTCTTGGGTTCCAGATCTTAAAGCTTCACCTGAACACCATTCGTTTAGCAGTTTCTTCGAGTATTCAAATAATTATACGCACAACCAAAAATATGGTGCCCCATATTGTAGTACTGGAAATTGTTCTGCTCAACTATGGCCGAATCCAAATAACCCTCACATACTCGCCTTGGTGGGATACAAAATAGATACTATCACCGCCTTGAGTTCAGACCCGATTCAAGATCTCTCTGCTTCGGACCAGAACAGCGAATTAAGATGGGAAAATTCAATCAAAAGGCTCGACACATTCATCAATGATCATCTGGGTAAACCTCCAGTATCAGGAACATCATATTATAAGGCATTTGCAGATACTATATTTATGGGTAAAAAGGCCCGTAGCAATGAAGACACCCGTACTTTTGGTCAAATATATTCAGCATTTCGATGCCAAAATTTCGACCTAAGACGCGATTGCTCGCCACTTGAGCAGAGCTTACTCAGAAGCACAATATTGCGAGATGCTGAAATGTTTATCACCTCTAAGGGATATATTGGACTCATCAATATTGCCTGTCATGCAGCTGTCGGAGACTCTGTTCAGGTCCTACTCGGCGGGAACACTCCATATATCCTTCGCCAAATCCAGTCACTATCTCAGCCTTATAATCCGGGACACCAATTTACAGATTATATGTGGGCTCCAGGAGGTCTTATGCAAGAGGATGGCAGCCAACAAAACAAGATAGATTTTGATCTCTTGCGGCATTTTCATCTCATGGGACCTTGTTATGTCCATGGCTGATGGATGCGGAAGCTATTTCCGCTTGGAGGAAAGATGAGATCGAGTTTTCGGCTCTGGCACTGTGTTGAAAGACTGATGGCACGAACATATGCATCCTACTACACTCTGTATTCAGGAGGTATATCAAGACTAGCAGTGTCTGAACGTTTCTTTATATGAGATACCATGGTGCGGAGTGGTGAAACAACTTCTTTGATAGTGTATTGAGTCTTCGTAATTTGGCACATACCTTATCTTGCCTGCTGCCCTTTCACCTTTCGCCACCCCTAAACCCCCCTTAGCCTGAATCTGATATTCCATCCTCGGTCGCTATATGCAAGATATATACCTAGTAAGTTAATTACTGTAACCATGACCGGTCACCCTTGATCGCTTACTTGGAGGTATCAATCGATGTGGCGCCGTCGCATAACATAGCACTCCTTAGTTACTACGCTAACATTGACCTTTCAGCATCTTGGCGAGGCTCAGAAACCCAAATTGAAATTTTTTATGAGTTTAAAAGGCGTAAGGAGGAGTTCGTAATAGTGCTATAGGTCGAGGGGCCCTATTTTACTATAAATTGATGCCCTCCGTAATTAGGCGCGACGTCGACAATGCATGCGATCGTACTTATTATAGTAGCCTGGGTTGGGACTATTTAGGAATGGTCACATAATATAACACGCACAAACATATAGGAATTTCCAATAGAAACAAAATTAGAGTTAATTGAGTTTAAATAGTACCGAGAGTTTGTCTCGCAACGGGGTGCGTCTCTCGACGCAGGGATGCACGTTAGGAGATCCGTTTCTTGTTCCCAAATATAGCATCTATACTGTAGCATATTTCTATTTGTCGTTAAATTGATATTGAAGTAAAGGAAAGAGTTAGAGGCTCGGAATTAGTTCTTTTTTCCCCAGAGAATATGAATTGAACGCTGTAAACCTTCCCCAATTATTGCTTTAAACGGAACATCTTTTATGGAAGATATTGAAAGATCTTCAAACAAACATCAAGAGTAAGGCAGTTCTGAAGTAGTAATTAACTACACCATCAAGGTAATTTGCATTATTATGATGGACTCGAGAGTTCGAAAATCGTTTCCAAGTAAGCATAAGTCAAGGCAGCATAGCTATTAACATCTGGACAGGGGTGGTGCAGGCAGAATCAAAGAGGAGGCCGTGGGCTCCACAAGAGTAATCTTTGAAGGAGGATAATTTTTAATGGTTCAATAGCTTGTAAGGTCGAAGCGGGTATCACTAAAGCGACCCCTGAGCTCCCATCTCTACCCACCTCCCATGATCTCGTGCTTCTTCATATCCCCTAAATGTTCGACCTGTGACGTGGACTCGTCAATTCTTCAAATTCCCTGGTTAAGTTCTTGGTGCTCGGTTTTGTGCACTCTTCTGCTAGCAGGGGGTCTGCGGTTTGTTGCTGTTTTGGTAACGATTTCGCCTTTGTCGACTATTTTTAATATTCCAATAGATAATCCTTCACCGAGAGAACTACATTAGCAAGAGAAACATTCTTCATCGCTGAATAGGCTGAACGAGCTGTCCATGCAAGAGCCTACTTCTCAAATGTTGTGCAAACATTTAGATTATGCATAATGGTGGGCGTTGTCCGCTTTCCGCTTTCTTTGTAAAATCTCACAACTTGCAAAAGTTTTGACAATGGAATTGTCAAGGAGGAATAAAGTAGACTTTAAAGATTTGTAAACTCGCGTGGCTCAACCCGGACGAGTCGCACAATAACTCTATAATACGTTGGTTTCCTAAAGAATAGCACATGAAGTCACACGAGATCGCATTGAATTTGTTGATTGCAAATGATATTGATACTAACTCTTGGTATTGTAGGTGCTTGTAATTAGAACCTTTTGACAATCCCACGTTAAACTTTAATACCGCTGCATTGGTGCTTGGACGCCCATTTGAGTCTTAGCTTGCTGCAGCCTCCACTCCAGCATCCAGCCTTTGACAAAGCTTAAAATCTCTGCCTGGGCGTCTCTTACAGGCTGGGGTGGTAAAAGATTTGGCAGAGAGTCTACCGTTTGATTTGGGAAAAGTCCATTTTCATCAAAATGATGCACAGCATTCTCGATCAGTATGAACGGCTCGCTGACAGTACTGGTTCGATTGATAGCAGTCTCATTAAACGGAGAGGCATGCGCGGTAGCAGGGCGCCAGGGATCGCGGTCGCCATCGATCATAGCGAGCCGTGGGTATGCTAGATTGAAACCCCCGTGTTTGTTAATAAGGTTTACATCTGGGGGAGTAGTGATGTTAAACGACTCTGAGCAAACAATGGAATTGTACTCCAGAGTGCTGAGACGAGAGACCAGAGGGAGGATGTCAGCAGGCACGCCTGATCCTGTTTGGAGGTAGCCCCATTCAGTGCAGAACTGTCAAGTTAGTTTAATAAATGGATAAAGAGGGTACTTGCTTACCTGATATGGCCATGATCTCCACTGCTGGCGGATATCATCTTGCTGATAAAACGTTGTATTACGCTGACCAAAGCATTGCTCTTGGGACACTTTGCAGCGTTTGACTGTGGCTAGGTCGAGCCAACCAATCCAATTGAGCAATGGCGTGGTCAGAACTGAGACTTCGGTCTTATAGCCTCCCTTTTCAAGAAGGCCCTGCACTCTTTTTGTCAGACCCTCAGTCTGAGAATAGATAATTGCATCACTGGTAATGTTGCTACAGAAAATATCAAATGATGCGTCATTCTGCTGGGGGTCCCAATTTTTTCCTTGCCATGAGGTAACACCGCCAGCAACTGTTGCCATGAAATCATCGGAATGTGTAACATTTGGGAGTCCAAATACGCTCTTTAGTTCGGCATTCGTTTCGGTGTCGTTAAGCTTAATGAGGATATTGTCTGCCATGTTCGTAATCTTCTGTACGTTTTCGATACACTTCGGCTCGCCGTAAACTCTAATGGGCTCCCAATATTGCCAATAATCGTGTATTGCTGCAATAACACCGCTAGATGAAATTGCACCTAAACCTAAGGTTATTCTTCATCCATCGAAAAGGTGGACATTTCACTTACCCCAGAATACATCAGGATATACTTTTCTGAGAACTGCAACAAATGCGCCAGCATAGCTACCTCCATAAGCAATCCAAGGGGTATTCGGAGCTGTGAGATCTCTGTTTCCAAGCCCCTCAAATTTAACATTTCTCGCGAAATATGCTTCGTCGGCGAGTGATTGGTCAAACGTTAAGAACCGTAAGCTCTCCGTAGATAGGTCCTCCATGGGCATGCTCTTTCCGTAATACCTATGCTCGAGGATTACACCGAGACCTCCAGTAGCTTTTGCCATCTGGTATACGATACCCTTCTGCAAGAACTTTAAACGTCCAACACCACTAGTCTCCCCCGATTGTAGCACAATGACAGGGCCACCCGGCTTGTAGTATGTAGAGTCAAACCAATATCTCAATTCGAAGGTCTTGTTGGTATGTGGCTCATATTTTGACTCATTGTGGAAATGGTCTATAGGAACAGAGAGGTAACGTGCCGGGTAGAGACTCGAGGGGTCTGTATCTGCCTGGTCCAACTGGTCGTTGGACAATATTGTGGTCCTCTGCTTACTATCAGCATCAGACCAATTTAGTCTCGACTTTAGGATAACTTACGGAAAGCTTCTGTTCAATAGCATAATTTACATGGACAGCCTCGGGCGACTTGCCAGACACCGTTGCAAAGCCAATAAGTCCGCACAGAAACCAGCCGGCCCCAACCATGGTGAACATGAGGCGTATTATTCAAGATAAGTGCGACCTCAATTGAGGAGGTTCTCAGTGATCTACATCTTGTCAGCGATGTTATCTATTGTAACTTTGGTTATGTTGTTGTTGGTCAAAACAAGCTTTGGAGGCTAAAGTGGGGACAAGCGTGGAAGCTCTCATGGCATTCTTACACTACAGTGGCTTGAAGATGGCTAGAATAAAAAGTAATGTATTTGTATTAGAGAGTCCTGTTTCATGTTGAAATTAAAAACCAGACAGTAAACATTGAACAAATGTTCGGATTTTAGGTTTACAGGCAGAGCGTCCAGAAGCTGTAGTGGAGCCGCCAGGTGATAAACCACCTTCTTCTTCCAGTATGGTCCCTTATACAGTAAAATAGATCTACCGTAGGCTTTTAAGAAACACGATACAAGGAAGAAATTCAAGAGAGGGAAGAGCAGATCGCACAGATCAAGATCGCTGTATCAAAAGATGGATGATCGTGATGCTGAAATTATTATAATTTTATTGACCGAGTCGTCATGCCGACTGTGGTCCTATTACACACTCTTAAGTGGATATTTTGTAACAACCAAGGCTGGAGTTTGCATGTCTTCATTGTCAAGATTACAGTCCTTCATCATCCATATTTAAGATGAAGAAGAAACCATGAAACACACGTAACCTATATACACCGCATCGCTATGATTGTCTCGTAACCACGTTGGAGCAGCGCTAAAACGCCATGCAGCCAATCCCATGCCACAAAACGCCTTCCTATGCATATGCTTCTTCCTTCGCTATCGTGTTATCATGGGCGGGATCGTATCTCCGGTGTTATGATACCGGTGATGGATAGGGACCTGCCCGATATTTATTTCATGTTTAGGTCATGATAATAATAAATCTACGCTTCTCAGAGTCGTGATAAAAGACTATGGCTCGTGTAGGATTATGGAAAAGGCCGAGTTTCCTATCATGGCATCATACTAGACTCGTCCTCTTCGTCTTCATCTTCTAAGCTTTCAATTGCTTCTTTGATTTGTTGACTGGCCTAAAGATTGGTTAGTTTATATAATTCACAAGATAGATGATAATACCTTTGGATCCAAATTAAGAGCAATAGTAAAGTGTCTAACAGCCGCCCCCTTTTCCCCCAAATTTTTGTACAGTCTACCAAGAAGGAAATGCACCATAGCTTCATCAGGTGCTAGATCTTTCAATATCATCAACTCTTTCAACGCGGTATCCATATCTCCTAATGCCATGAGTGCTCGAGCTTTCTTGAACCTCGTTAATGCTGATCTTGGTGCTAACTCAGTGGCCTTTGTGAACTTTTCTAGTGCCAATCGTGGTTGCTTTTGTTTTTCGAGCACCGTTCCGATGCAGCAAATGAGAACTGCATTGGTCGGATTGATCTTTGATGCTCTATTGAAAGATCCCAATGCTTTCTCGTATTGCCCTTGTTTTTCATAAACTCGCCCAACACCATACCAAGCATTGTAATGCCGCGGGTCAGCTGCAATTCCTTGTCGATAAGAAACAAGAGCTTTATCATACTCCTCATTTGCAACATGTTCGTGGCCTTGAAGTGTGAATGCATATGCGAATTTAGGGTTGAGTTGGGTGGCGCGCTTGAAACTTCGAAGAGCTTGCTCGTGATCACGAGATAAAGACCATGCATTACCGATGGCACACCACGCCTGTGGAGATTGCCATGATGCATCAATCAGCTCATGGGCCAGGAACGAAAGATCTGTCTCGCGCTTCAGGTGCCAAAGAATGGTCGAGTAGATCTCCATATCCACATACCGTGTTGGCGACATTTGACGAATCCTCCTGTACTGGACTTCAGCTTCAGCATAAGCCGCCTGCTCATAGTATGCTCGACCCATCTGTGACAAAACCCAGGCAGTGTCTTGTTGCTTTTTATCTAGTGACCGATAAATCTCCAATGCATCTTGGCATTGGAACTGCGCCAAAGCAAAATATCCACTGCCGAGTTTCCTGAATAGGTCCAGGAGCAAGCGCATAGCCTCCTCTTGTTTGGTAGGATCTTGTTCTAAAGATCTTCGTTCTGTGATATGAGAAATAGGATGCCTGCTTTGGAAAGCTTCTTTCTCATCAACATCCATAGAGTCCACGGGTACTGGCTTTCTATTACCACTGACCTGGCGGCCTACCGTTGATGTACTAGAATTCGGTCTCATGATTTTAGCAACAGGTGGACGAGCCTTCTTCAACTCTCTGCCGGGATTTCCCCCTACTGTTGGGCCATGACTTGATGAGTGACTTGAAGATTTACTACTAATTGGCCTAAATTGACCCATCAGTCTAACACTTCTCCTCTGAGGTGCCCCTGGGTCCTCAGAGGTCTGTCTTGCTATAGCCTGTCCAGAAACAGTTCTTTTAGTTGCAGCCGGTATTAGATTGTGATTACGGAGAGCCTGGGTAGCAGCCGATTCTTCTGCCTGTCCTTCGAGTGGAAGTCTATGTCCGTGTGTCCTTTTACTAGCTGGTCGTATGACCTTAGAGGGCTCTGTACCGTACTCCATGCCTATACCTGGTATCGTCCTCGTCTTCCGTGGCGGAGCATGGGGTGCTTCAGTAGAGTATGCCAAGCTGATAGAAGGATCTTTCCGACTGGGGACAACCGTCACATCAACGGATGCGCTTGGACCTGTCGGCGTCTCCATTGCCTCTGGCCCAATTCCTCCTCCTCCTGCCGCAGGTATGTTGGTTAAGCTTGGGTTGCTCTCATTAAGTCTTTGAGATAGTCCAAAATTCTGAAACAACCCTCCAGTTAATCCCCGCGATGAACCATTGTTGAAAGGATCTGCACTTCCGGCAAGATCAAGTACAGAGGCATTTCTCGCACTTGTGCGATTCGTAACGTGATCGAGAGTGGCGGATAAAGTGGTGTCCTTGTCTCTACTCTGTGGCTGAGATTCCCCTTGGTCATTACTGGCTTTCAAAATGGCCTCCATCTCTGGATTCATTCTGAATATGTTGGGAACGTTCAGCCTTGTACCCATATCACATAGATGTGTGAACGCATCCCACATGAATGGGTTCAGCTTCAGTGCTTCCTCAAAGTTGGTTATAGCTTTCTTCTGATCTCCATATCCGTGGTACAGCTTTCCGAGAAGACAGCTGATAACTGAGGCGTCTGGATGGGGTTCTCGTCTCCTATCAGTGTGCTTTCCAAAGCTTGATTTCCCAACCCACAATCCTTTATTCCTTTCCAACGCCAGTATTCCATCCTTGTATTTCTCTAATGCCAAGCATGATTGTGCAAAAATATACACAGATCCAAGATGTGAGCCTTTGGCCATAGCAGGCCTACTGAATTCGTAGGCGGATGCATTATCACCTAACCGTAGATGACAGAGCGAGAGCAGATACGCAGACTCAGAAGATCGAGGTTCGAAGGCGGCAAGTCGCTCAGAAAAGAAAAGTGCGTTCTTGAGGAGGTTGTTGTCGACATGGAAGTAGATGAGCTGCTTCAGCTGACTGCTAACGCAAGTGCTGGTATTGGTTGGTGCCATGCCGTTAACTTCTAAGAGCAGGGGAAAAAAGTCCAGGTTTGTGCGCTGTTATGAGGGTGTAGCCATGCATTCAGATAGGTGCGCGGGGTCGGGGCGTGTTTTCGATCTCAAGGAGCGTTCTCTGTATGACTGCAAATGTAAATTCCTTCCTCCGTGTACAAATTGCTGGTGATATTCTCAAGCTGGGAATGGCGTGCTGGCAAATTCACCAGATTAAAAATTAAGTAAAGGCGAAGAGCTAGCTATTGTCATATATCGTTAATCGGTTGACGATGTGTGTTGGTGATACAAGGCAAGAATCCGAGCATAGGGCCGAGCTGGTCTTAGAATAATGAATAACGAGCGCGGTAGAAAGGACAAACACGAGGTAAGGGCGGGGAGAAGTAGAGAATGATGGTCGTCGTTGCTATTGTCGTCGTAACGAAGAAATGGCAATAGTATCACGGAGAAGTTGACACATCCCACTTGTCGACACAAAATTCACTCGTGCTTGGGCGACTATTATCGATGTTGCTCACGATGTTATTGTTCGCGGGCGGGTAGCTGTTCCACCAGAAGGCTGGGGCGGCTGGGGTCACTTTCTGGCCTAGCAACAATCGCAATGGATTAGGTAAGCAGCGTGATTTCAGCCTCGCCCCAGTCACTTCCACTTTCAATTTCTGAACAATAATCTACACAAAGTGAGCTCAGTTCAGTCATTCGGAGTCGACCGTCAGCTTCTCCTGACCCAAAAACTTTGCCAATGGCACAAAAAGCGAAAAAGGACCGCGCGAAAGCCAACGCTGCCACCCTTAACAACCTACATATCGGTACTTTAGCGATAAACCTACTCTTCCTGATCTCAAGCCTCCTTTTCCGTCGACGCTCTTTACTCACCTACGCCATCCTATCGATCCCCTCATTAATATGCTCTTATATTCTCGAGACAACTGGCAGGCCCAAGTTCGATCCTTCCACCAATGCTTTAAAATCTTCCGGAGAGGATCTGGCAGCCCCTGGCCTCACGGAGTACATGTTTGATGTGGTATGGATTACCTGGGCGAGTCTGTTGGCTGTGATGTTGTTTGGGAACTGGGGGTGGCTACTCTGGGCAGTAGTGCCGATTTATGGAGGCTACAAGGGATACGGGCTAATGGGCATGGCAAAAGGCATGATGGGTGGTGGACAACAAGGACAAATGCCTGAACAGCAAGCCAGTACGGGAAACAGAAAGCAGAGAAGGATGGCTGCTTAAGATGCCTCAATCCAAGTTTGTTTCGTCTACGTGGATCTTCTTTGCCTCGAGAACTATTGTTACGACTTAATGAAGCAACTCAACCTGGCCAAATTTGAGGATTACAATATCCACCGCGATTCAGGCTCGTGAGGCCAGTCGGAGGCACCGTGCTGTAAATTCAATGAAACATATATCAGTGTGCAAAGACTAGTGTGTAACCATTAGGCAAAGCCGCTAGCGAAAACCTAGGAGCCCAAACTAGACAATCATAAGCCATAGCATCAGATATCGGGGTTGAGATTTTGGGATCCATATAGTGTTGCGATTGCATCGATCTTGTATAAAACTCAAAGAAACTTCAAGAATCTATCTGAAGAAAACATAAGAGCAGTGACTCGCTTCATTCAACCTTTTGCCAGCAAATTATTTTCGTGATCTGAGCCGCGCCGATTGTACTTTTGACGAAATGTAGCAACGGATCACCATAAACTTCTTAGGACGTGAGATAGAAGGAGAGATCAGAGATCTAAAAATTAAGCTAGGTCCGAAATATCTACTTCAGTGTTTTACTTGTCCTCCAGCAACATTCAGTTGCCCAATTGAGTAAATTTAAATTGCAGTAATGGCGACCACAATGTCCATAGAAACATGGCCTCCCAGGTACATCTCTCTATTCCTTTCTGTGCAGTTATATCTCGACGGTAACGAACAATACGTCGAATGGTGACTATGTAAATACACAACTAGAATGCAAAAACTTGATCCTCTAACTTCGCAACAGGCTTTGCCTTCTTGAATCCCAGCCCCTCGGATGCCTTTTTCATGGCACTGATCATTGGTGGCGGTCCACAGAGTAGTAACTTAACATCATCTGCAGGCTTTGGCAGGAATTTCTAAGACAGGTCAGCTCAGCTCAAGAATAATTCGGAGAAACTTACAGTGATCATCTCTGGGGTTACAAATCCAACGCCACCATCCCATTTCTCGGGTGGGTTGTTCAAGACATAGTGGATCCGGAATCCTTTGTCGGAGCGAGCCAACTCATCAAGGTCGTCCTTCAGTAGGATATCCTCCACGTTAACGTTGGCAAATATCAGATCAATTTCTGTTGAGTCACCAGTGGGGCGACCACGGATCACAGCCCGGATGATTTGGAGCATAGGTGTAATTCCAGTTCCACCAGCAATCATCCCAAAGTGACGCACCATATTTGGCGTGTAGACCATAGCCCCCTTAGGACCCCGAACCTTAATAGTTTGTCCAACAATGAGCGAAGCCATGTATTTGGAGATGTTTCCAGTTGGGTAGGACTTGATGAGGAGATCAAAATAGCCAGGTTGGTGGTCGCCGGAGATTGGGGTGTATGATCGAACGATTTCCTTGGAGCTGCCATCGGGTTGGGGAAGAGTAGCTGCAATAGAGATATGCTGACCGATGGGGAGACCGAGGATTGAGGTAGCAGATGGGAGCTTGAACCGGTATCTGTGCTAGTCAGTATTTCGCAACCAAACACTCAGTAAGATTCTCACATCGCCACATTGTGTGAAATAATTGTCTTCTCCTTCAGCTCGAAACTTTGGAATACAGCGGGTTTGAGAATAGCCTGGGCTCCTATGAATAGTGTTAGCTATTGCAAATCTGCCTTTCACATTGCTTTGCGTACTGCCACTCCATATTTTGAACCCGCTGAGGGCCAGAGCAAGAACGACGGCATAAGGAACCCATTCCCGCTTGACGATTAAGCAGCCAACTACGAGAAGACCCGAGGGAATATAGACACCGTCCACATACTTCTTCGAAAGGTACTCGTTGGTTGCGCCTGGTGCCGAAGACATTGTTGCGATTGTTGAGGAAAATTGTGGGTTGGCAGAATGTCGGTTGATATCAGGAGATTCCGCTTAAGCCTCGGACTCGGAAATTGTTATATGAGAGTGTTATTCTTCGGAACTCGCAAGTCGATTCGTCTCTAAATAGTGTCACTACTTTCTGCAAAACCCAAAGATTGACCACCTAGGAAGGAAAAAGTTACCATTAATTCAATAACTTTGGGGAATGGGTGTGAGGAAGTTCTAGCCTTTTTAGGTAAGGGTTTCCTCGGTTTCTACCGCCAAGAGATCTAATCTAATCGCATACCCCCTTTTTCTCCTCGCTTGCCCATATATATGTACTATATGTACAGTACAGTACAGTACAGTAGGTAAGGTACGTACAGACTGTACGTAGGCAATTCGTCAACGGAGAGGGCGAGGATGTGGATCACTAATAACCCTTATTACTTTGCTTTGTCAAATACCCAGAACTCATGAGTAGTGACTTCACTTTGTATTAATGCATTGTACCCAAAAATCATCTAGAGCTTTAATTGCAATAATTTTATGTATAGCACATACGAATATTACAAACGCGATCACCTGATGACTGCCGGGTCCATGTTTCCTGGAATTCATAGCAACTCATGCCCACAATGTGTCATGAGAATACATATTCAGACAACCAAATTATATGATATAATGGGTTTCTTTTGACATCGCGCTCAAGGAGTGCAACAGAAACTCACCACGAGATTTAGTGTGAGTAGGAACCCCGATTAGCCTAGCTAAAACTCAAATACACTTTATAGTCCTATTATACGCTTTATGGATAGTAATGCGTTTGTAAGAGATGTGTTTCTAGTTGACCTTCTTGCTTAGCAATCTGAGCATCATATGCCGAGTTATAGGTCGAATTATGTTATTTGTTTTCAGTTCGTAGCTACGATCTCGTATTTTCTCTTTTAAAACTTCGCTAGTTCCGCCGGAATTTCTATTATCAATCCAAACATGAATTTCACTAAGCAGTTCGGCACCAAATATAATGTCCAAATTTGAAGCGTTCTATTTAATGGAGGCGGGCAAATTCGATAGATATTCCCACGAAATGCATGAAACAACCATACAAGACTGGCAAACCTTACATTTAAAACAAACAGTAGGGACTACTCTGCACGCTTCGCTGTTTAGTCATATTATTATTTGTATGAGAAAAGCCGTAACAATCTTTTTTATTACTTTATGTTTTGTTTTCACTTAGTAGCTGGGTGTGAGGACTCAACGTCCTCACAATAGCATTGGCGTTTGGACTTAACGTCCAACGCACTTTCCTTCTAGCGAAATAAGTATACTTTAGATAAGAAGCCACTTGAACTTTTAGAAAAATCAGACACTTTCTCCATTACAGATTTCACGATTGTGAGACCTGATACTGGGTGCTCCAAGAATACAGAAATTGTTTTGTTCAGTGGTTCATCACCTTTACAGGCTGTTACGGTCACATTAAACCTATACTAAACGTATTACTAACATGGAGTGGGAAACTTTGGAGGGCCGTTCTCAGATGAATTTTAATCTTTGTTTTAATTACTATGACCCAATTGATCCTCACTGCTGTCATTGGACTACTCACCATACTTTTTATAATTTTGATGGATTTCAATTTTGAGAAAGCTGGAAGCTTGGGTTTAATCAGTTATAAAAGTCAGCTCAGTGCCTTACTAGCGGTTTGGTATCTCAGGCTAGCTCATTATTTGATATAATACCTTCAGGGTTATCCCCATAGACTAATTGGTAGGCTTCCGCATGAATATCAATGCAACGGACTAGATCGTCATTGGTCAGGAGTGACTTGTCTACAGTACGCAAAGGCTCGAGGATCTCATTATGAACTCTTTGCTTGAAGGAATTGAGAAGGATAAGCTGAGGCTTCAGTTCAAGCTCAAACTTCTGTTGCAGCTCATCCATCCAATAGCCATTTGCTTCTCTGACATCATCTCGGAGGGCTACGACATCTTCTTCCTCAGCCTCTCGTGCTCGTTTTGCAAGTAAGTCGATAAGGGAATAAGCTGAGTTTCTGATTTTCGTACGTAGTAGTGATTCTTGTGGGCTAGTACAGATTATTCCACTTACCTCATCTAGTATTCGGGCCGTAATACGTCCTATCAGTAGACGACAATCTAGTGCTGTAGGAAGTTTTCCCAAAGAAAATAAAGCGTTACAGTTTGGGGTGAACTGATTCAACAGTATTTCCGCAAGCGTCTCGAGTTCGGCCATTGCCCAAGTTTGATTAGCGTCAGAGCTAGCGTTGGGCGTAGATGCCATGTTATTCTCAAAAACTTTTGTTAGCTTGCGGGTTTCCTTGGAACAGAATCGTGGCTCTAGTTTTGGAAGAACCGTGCTATTCCTTGCTTTGGGGCAAGTTGGTAACCAAAAGTGGCATATTAATATACATTAGCATGATGTGTGTTCAATAATTGACATTGCTTGTCCAGAATTCATGTTTAAAATGGGTATTCTACGTGGCTGAACACACAAAAAACATAATATAGATAATTGTATTGTCATAAGTCTTTGGACTTAGATTGGACAACTCTGGGTGTCTATAACAAAGAGCTTAACGTAGAAAAATATGGACATAAAACGACATGAACAATGCTTGACGAACATTCTTTGTT
>Ga0247812_10000426_pt1 | contig 28111 bp, 24 predicted proteins | sample UWRJL149409B1_FD_178011 | JGI IMG/M metagenome (GOLD analysis project Ga0247812, IMG submission 178011) | Plant litter microbial communities from Arlington Agricultural Research Station in Wisconsin, United States - UWRJ-L149-409B-1 | ecosystem: Environmental > Terrestrial > Plant litter >...
AACAGGTGCGCCGCCGGCGTGAATGCCTGGCCTGCGGCGAACGTTTCACGACGTTCGAGACGGCTGAACTGGTGTTGCCGCGCCTGATCAAAACCGACGGCAGTCGTCAGCCGTTCGACGAAGAAAAACTTCGCGCCGGCATGCAGCGCGCCCTCGAGAAACGCCCGGTCAGTGTCGAGCGCCTCGAATCGTCGCTGGTGCACATCAAACACAAACTGCGAGCCACCGGTGAGCGCGAGGTCAAATCCCTCGTGGTCGGTGAACTGGTGATGGCCGAGCTGCAAAAGCTCGACGAAGTCGCCTATATCCGCTTCGCTTCGGTGTATCGCCGCTTCCAGGACCTCAACGAGTTCCGCGAAGAGATCGATCGCCTGGCCCGTGAACCGGTAAAAGAATGACCACCTCTCCCGAACAGACCATCCTCGACGCTCACTACATGGCCCGTGCCCTGGAACTGGCGCGCAAAGGTCACTACACGACGCACCCCAACCCGCGGGTGGGTTGTGTGATCGTGAGTGACGGGCAGATCGTCGGCGAAGGCTGGCATGTGCGCACCGGTGAGCCCCACGCCGAAGTCCACGCACTGCGTGCCGCCGGCGACAAGGCTCGTAACGCCACCGCCTACGTGACCCTCGAACCGTGCAGCCACCATGGGCGTACGCCGCCCTGCGCCGATGCGCTGGTCAACGCCGGTGTGGCACGTGTGGTCGCCGCGATGCAGGACCCGAATCCGTCAGTCGCCGGTCGTGGCATGCAGCGTTTGGCCCAGGCCGGAATATCCATCGAAAGCGGTGTGCTGGAAGGTGAGGCCCGAAAGCTTAATCAGGGTTTCCTGAAACGCATGGAACACGGTTTGCCGTTCGTGCGGGTCAAACTGGCCATGAGCCTCGACGGTCGCACGGCGATGGAAAGCGGCGAAAGCCAATGGATCACCGGTCCGGCGGCACGCTCTGCGGTTCAGCGTCTGCGCGCGGAGGCCAGTGTGGTTCTGACCGGCGCTGACACCGTGCTGGCAGACAATGCGCGTTTGACCGTGCGCGCCGATGAATTGGGTCTGGATGCCGAGCAAACCGCGCAGGTGATGAGCCGTCTGCCCTTACGTGTGTTGATCGATGGCCGCCTGCGCGTGCCGCTCGATGCGCCGTTCTTCAAGGCGGGCCCGGCCCTGGTGGCCACCTGCATGGCCATCGAAGAGCAATATGCCAACGGGCCGGAATGTCTGATCGTGGCCGGCAGCGATGGCCAGGTCGACCTGCGCAAACTGCTGGTTGAACTGGCGGCGCGCGGTGTCAACGATGTGCTGGTGGAAGCCGGCCCGCGACTGGCGGGTGCTTTTGCCCAGCAAGGCCTGGTCGATGAATTCCAGATTTTCATCGCTGGCAAGTTCCTGGGCTCTTCGGCACGCCCGCTGCTGGACTGGCCGCTCGCGCAAATGAAAGACGCGCCCGAGCTCAAAATCACCGAAATTCGCGCGGTTGGCGATGACTGGCGGGTCACTGCCATTCCTGTGCCAGCAGCGAGCGTATAATTCCCGGCCATCGCCACAGCGCTGGCCTGTTCTCGAGGAGGACTCCATGTTTACCGGCATCATCGAATCCATCGGCAGTATTCGTGCATTGACCCCAAAAGGCGGAGATGTGCGGGTACACGTAGAAACCGGCAAGCTCGATCTGAGCGACGTCAAACTGGGCGACAGCATTGCGGTCAACGGCGTCTGCCTGACTGCGGTTGAACTGCCAGGTAACGGTTTTGCGGCGGACGTCAGTCGCGAAACCCTCGACTGCACCGCCATGAATGATCTGAAAAGCGGCAGCCCGGTCAACCTGGAGAAAGCCCTGACCCCGACCACTCGCCTGGGCGGGCATCTGGTCAGCGGTCACGTCGATGGCGTGGGTGAAGTAGTGACCCGCACCGAGAATGCCCGGGCTGTGGAGTTTCGCATCCGCGCACCGAAAGAACTGGCCAAGTACATCGCCCATAAAGGCTCGATCACCGTCGACGGCACCAGCCTGACCGTGAACGCGGTCGATGGCGCCGAATTCCTGCTGACGATCATTCCGCACACCCTGAGCGAGACCATCATGGCGTCGTATCAGCCGGGTCGCCGGGTAAACCTGGAAGTGGACTTGCTGGCCCGTTACCTGGAGCGCTTGCTGCTGGGCGACAAGGCCGCAGAGCCAGCCGCCGGCAGCAACATTACTGAAAGCTTCCTGGCCCAAAACGGCTACCTCAAATCCTGACTCAAGGGGGTGCCTTGTGGCGCTCAATAGCATCGAAGAACTGGTTGAAGACATCCGCCAAGGCAAGATGGTCATCCTCATGGATGACGAAGATCGCGAGAATGAAGGCGACCTGATCATGGCCGCCGAGTGCTGCCAACCCGAACACATCAACTTCATGGCCAAGCACGCCCGTGGCCTGATCTGCATGCCGATGAGCCGTGAGCGTTGCGAACTGCTGAAGCTGCCTTTGATGGCGCCGCGCAACGGTTCCGGTTTTGGCACCAAGTTCACTGTGTCCATCGAAGCCGCTACGGGCGTGACCACCGGTATCTCCGCCGCCGACCGTGCGCGCACCGTGCAAGCGGCTGCCGCGAAGGATGCGAAGGCTGAAGACATTGTCAGCCCCGGTCACATTTTCCCGCTGATGGCCCAGGCCGGCGGCACCCTGGCTCGTGCCGGTCACACCGAAGCAGCGTGCGACCTGGCGCGCATGGCCGGTTTCGAGCCAAGCGGCGTGATCTGCGAAGTGATGAACGACGACGGCACCATGTCCCGTCGCGCCGAACTGGAAGCGTTTGCCGCTGAACACAACATCAAGATCGGCACCATTGCCGACCTGATCCACTATCGGATGATCCACGAACGTACCGTTCAGCGGATTGCCGAGCAGCCGCTGGACAGCGAACTGGGCCAATTCAACCTGGTGACCTATCGTGATTCCGTGGAAGGCGACGTGCACATGGCACTGACCCTGGGCACCGTGTGCGCCGATGAACCGACACTGGTTCGCGTGCACAACATGGACCCGCTGCGCGACCTGCTGATGGTCAAGCAGCCCGGCCGCTGGAGCCTGCGTGCCGCGATGGCTGCGGTCGCCGAGGCCGGCAGTGGCGTGGTGCTGTTGCTCGGGCATCCGCTCGATGGCGACGTGTTGCTCGCGCACATTCGCGAAACCGCCGATCAGACGGTCGTGAAAAAACCGACCACCTACAGCATTGTCGGTGCCGGTTCGCAGATCCTTCGGGACCTGGGCGTGCGAAAAATGCGCCTGATGAGTGCACCAATGAAATTTAATGCGATATCCGGTTTCGATCTGGAAGTTGTAGAATACGTGCCCTCCGAATAATGACCCGGAGATTCGTATTGCTGGCGTGTACCCGTTGTGGCGAGGGGATTTATCCCCGTTGGGCTGCGTAGCAGTCCCAAAACAGGGGCCGCTGCGCAGCCCAGCGGGGATAAATCCCCTCGCCACGGGGTGCATTTGAACAGCAATGCGGATTTTCCGGCTGCGTATTTGTGGCTAATATCACTGAGGGATGCGTAAAAAACGCGTCCCGGCTCTTTAAGAGATCTAACGAATGACCCTGAAGACCATCGAAGGTACCTTCATCGCCCCTAAAGGCCGCTACGCTTTGGTAGTAGGCCGTTTCAACAGCTTCGTCGTTGAAAGTCTGGTCAGCGGTGCAGTTGATGCCCTGGTTCGCCATGGCGTGAGCGAAAGCGACATCACCATCATCCGCGCGCCTGGCGCCTTCGAAATTCCGCTGGTTGCGCAGAAAGTTGCTCAGAAAGGCGAATATGCAGCAATTATCGCCTTGGGCGCAGTCATTCGTGGCGGTACTCCGCACTTCGAATACGTGGCTGGCGAATGCACCAAGGGCCTGGCCCAGGTGTCCATGGAGTTCGGCGTACCGGTTGCCTTCGGCGTGCTGACCGTTGACTCCATCGAACAAGCCATCGAACGTTCCGGCACCAAGGCCGGTAACAAAGGTGCTGAAGCTGCCTTGTCCGCTCTGGAAATGGTCAGCCTGCTGGCGCAGTTGGAGGCCAAGTGATTAGCGACGAAAGCGATCGTTTCAACCCGCGCGATCCAAAGCCTGCGGATGCTGGTAAACCATCGAAAAGCGTCAAGCGTCGCGAAGCCCGTCAGCTCGCGACTCAAGCGCTGTACCAATGGCACATGGCCCGGCAATCGCTGAACGAGATCGAAGCGCAGTTCAGGGTCGATAACGATTTCAGTGATGTCGACGGTGCCTACTTCCGTGAAATCCTCCACGGGGTCCCGGCACAGAGAGACCGCATCGACGCCGCACTGGCGCCGTGCCTGGACATCACGATCGAAGAGCTGGACCCGGTTGAGCTGGCCGTACTGCGCCTCTCCACCTGGGAGCTGCTCGAGCGCGTCGATGTGCCGTACCGCGTTGTGATCAACGAAGGTATCGAGCTGGCGAAAGTCTTCGGTTCCACTGACGGCCACAAGTTCGTCAATGGTGTACTGGACAAGCTGGCTCCGCGTCTGCGTGAAGCTGAAGTGAAGGCGTACAAGCGCTAATCGGCGCTTGTACTGTCGGCACACAGCCATGGGCGAGTTTGAGCTGATCCGCAATTTCTTCGCCGCCGCGCCCTGTGCGCAAGGCGGCGAGGGCGTTGCTCTCGGCATCGGCGACGATTGCGCCTTGCTGGCTGTTCCCCCTGGGGAGCAGTTGGCCATTTCTACCGACACCCTCGTGGCCGGTGTGCATTTCGCAGATCCTTGCGACCCTTTTCTACTCGGCCAGCGTTCGCTTGCCGTCGCAGTCAGCGATCTGGCTGCCATGGGCGCCACGCCCGTTGCCTTTACCCTCGCCCTGACTGTGCCCACGGTAACCGCCGATTGGCTGGATGCGTATGCCCGTGGTTTGAACCTCATGGCCCAACGCTGCGGCGTGGCGCTGGTGGGCGGCGATACGACCCGTGGGCCGCTGAGCCTGACCGTGACCGTATTGGGTCGCGTGCCAGTTGGCCGGGCTCACGTGCGCAGTGGCGCGAAGCCGGGTGACTTGTTGTGCGTCGGCGGTGAGCTGGGCAATGCCGCAGGCGCCTTGCCGCTGGTGCTTGGCCAGCGAACGGCCGAGGCAGCCATCGCCGATCCGCTGCTGGCGCACTATTGGTCACCACAACCGCAGCTTGAGTTGGGCAAAGCGCTACGGGGCAAGGCCACGTCGGCGCTGGATATCTCCGATGGCCTGCTGGCCGATTGCGGGCATATCGCCCTCGCGTCAAACGTCGGCATTGAGGTCGTGAAGGACAAGTTGCCGTTGTCCAAAGCCCTGGTCGCCTTCCTCGGCCAATCGGGTGCCGAAGCCGCAGCCTTGAGCGGCGGTGACGATTATGTGCTGGCTTTCACGTTACCGTCCGTCGAGTTGCCGGCATTGCTGGCCGACGGCTGGCCCATCCATGTGGTCGGACGTGTAGTAACGGGGCATGGCGTCATGCTGCTGGATGCCGATGGACAAGACATCACCCCGCAAACCCGGGGCTACCAACATTTTCGGGAGACACCGTGACAGATCATCCCAAACAGGTCCCGGCGGAATTCGTACCGCCGTCGGTCTGGCGCAATCCATGGCATTTCCTGGCGTTCGGCTTCGGCTCGGGCACCCTGCCAAAAGCACCGGGCACCTGGGGGTCGTTGGTCGCGCTACCCTTTATCCCGCTATGGCAGATGCTGCCCGACTGGGGTTACTGGCTGATGCTGGGCATCACCATGCTGTTCGGCTTTTGGCTGTGCGGCAAGGTGGCCGACGATTTACGGGTACACGACCACGAAGGTATCGTCTGGGACGAGATGGTCGGCATGTGGATCACCCTGTGGCTGGTGCCCGAAGGCTGGTACTGGTTGCTCGCGGGGTTCCTGATGTTCCGGTTCTTCGACATCCTCAAGCCATGGCCGATTCGCTGGATCGACCGGCATGTGCACGGTGGCGTAGGGATCATGCTTGACGATGTATTGGCCGGTGTATTTGCCTGGCTGGGGATGCAAGGCCTGGTGTGGATTTTTGCTTGAGGGACTGATCAGGGGGACAAGGGATGGCTCGACGCGGTTTGGCGATGATTATTTTCGCACTGTTTTGCTCGCTGGTTCAGGCGGGCGAAACACCGACACCCTCCGTGATTCATCTGGCCAGCGAAGAATGGGAAGACTACACCGCCGCCGATGGCCACGGCCTGGCCTGGGACGTGTTGCGTGAAGTTTTCGAGCCCGCCGGCGTCAAACTGGACATCCGCTCCGAACCTTACACTCGCTCTATCGGCCTGGCACAGCGCGGCGAAGTGGACGCTTGCGTCGGCGGTTATCGGGATGAAGTGAGCGACCTGCTTTATCCGCGCTGGAATTACGATACCGACCACATTTACGCCCTGGGGCTGGCGAGTAACCCGGCGCCGACGCTGGAAACCTTGGGCAATTACCGGCTGGCCTGGGTCCGGGGTTACCAATACCAGGCTTACCTGCCCAACGTGCATCGGTACAACGAAGTCATCCGTCGTACCGGGATCCTGTCGATGCTCACCCACGACCGCGCGGACTACTACATCGACGCGCTGACCGAGGTGGACTATGTGGTCAGTCGGGCCAAGGATCCGTCGCAGTTCCGCCGGACACATATCGCGGAATTGCCGCTTTACCTCTGTTTCGCCAATACACCTCAGGCGCGCTCCTTGATGGCGCTGTTCGATCGACGCATGGAACTGCTGGTCAATAGCGGCCAGCTGAAACCGATCTTCGAACGCTGGAAACAACCCTATCCATTCAACTCGAATTAACCCGTACCTGTAGCAGCTGGCGTTCGGTGGCCCCGTGGCGAGGGGATTTAGCGAAACGTCGCACCGCCCCGTTAGGCTGCACAGCAGTCGTAAATATTTTTAGGGCCGCTGCGCGACCCAACGGGGATAAATCCCCTCGCCACACGGCCGCCGAACGCAGGCTTCGCCAGCGGCTAAGGGGTTGTGCTGTATAGGTGTTGGGCGAGTGAGATCGAACATTTTGATTGTTATGCCCCATAATTCAGCCTAAGCGTCTGCTGGAACCTGCTGTTACAATGCCGCGTCTGCGAATCTCCAGTACCTTTAGATCAGGAGCACACCGGTGCCTGTCGTTTTTGTCGCCGCTTCCAAGCTGCCAACGCCTTTTGCGCAATTCACCATGCACGGCTTTCTCGATGAGGAAAACGGCCGCGAGCACGTCGTGCTGAGTCTGGGTGAGTTCGACGATGGTGCCCCGGTACTCGGCCGGCTGCACTCTGAATGCCTGACGGGCGATGCCTTGTTCAGCCAGCGTTGCGACTGCGGTTCGCAGCTTGAGGCGGCGTTGCAAGCCATCGCCCGTGAAGGCCGTGGCGTATTGCTCTACTTGCGTCAGGAAGGCCGTGGTATTGGCCTGCTGAACAAGATCCGCGCCTACGAGTTGCAAGACGGCGGTGCCGATACTGTTGAAGCCAACGAACGCCTGGGCTTTGCCGCCGACCAGCGTGATTACGCCATGTGCCTGCCGATGCTTGAGCATCTGGGCGTGAAGTCCCTGCGACTGATGACGAACAACCCACGCAAGGTCAAAGCCTTGACCGACATGGGCATCGTGGTCGCCGAGCGCGTGCCGCTGCACACCGGGCACAACCCGCACAACAAACTGTACCTGGCCACCAAGGCCAGCAAGCTCGACCACATGATGGGCAACGAGCATCAGGGCGAGGTGGGTCGGGCGTGACTCGCGGTCAGGTTCGGCGGCGACTGTCCGTCAACTGGTGGCAATACCTGGCGCTGGCCTTGTTGCCACTGTTCGTGATCAACGGCGTCTTCGGACAAAGCGAGGCGATCCTGCCGGTGCTGGCAATGCCGATGTTCATTGCCGGTGTTGCCTCGATGTTTGTCAGCCTGAAATTTTTTGGTGGCTACAAGCATGGGCTGATCGCCACCCAGAAAGCCCTGGATACGCCTGAAGAGCCCGCCGCCTGGATTGCATTGGCCGCCAAGCGTCGTGTGGCGTTCCTGGCTGCATCGTTGCCCGCCTGGATCGGTGCCCTGGCGGTTTTCGTCGGTCTGGAAGCCGTGCCGCTGATGTTGCTGGCGCTGTCGACGATGGTGCTGTTCTACCTTTACCGTATTCCGCGTCAACTCGGCTGATGCTGCGTCATTGGCTGGCGGTTGTGTTGCTGACCGTCAGTGGCTCAGCTATTGCGGTAGAGCGGGTTGTCAGCCTTGCCCCATCCCTCTCGGAAATCGTCGTTGAACTGCATTCTGCCGACCTGCTGGTAGGCGTGCTGGATGCCGGCGAGCGTCCTGTCGAGATCGCGAACCTTGCTTCCGTAGGTCGCTACGGCCAGTTGGACATGGAGCGCCTGCTCAGTCTGAAACCTGACTTGCTGCTGCTCTGGCCCGGCAGCGTCGGCCCGGCGCAACGTGAACAGCTTGCGCGGTTGAACATCCCCACTTACGTAGCCGAACCCCATAACCTGGAGCAACTCACTCGGCAGATCGAGGCGATTGCCACACAACTTGGGCGACCCGATCGGGGCGTGGTGTTGGCAGCGAACCTGCGCCAGCGACTGGACTCCTTGCGTCAGCGCTACCGGCGGGATGAACAGTTAAAAGTGTTTTATCAGGTCTGGGATCGGCCGCTGTATACGGTCGGTGGCGGGCAGGTCATCAGCGATGCGCTGCAAGTGTGCGGGGCACGCAATGTGTTTGCCGACCTGGCGCTGCCTGCACCTCAGGTCAGCGTCGAGGCGGTCCTGCAGCGAAATCCCGACGTGATCCTGGCCAGTGATCAGGCGCAACTCGATGTGTGGAAAGCCTGGCCTCAGGTAGCCGCGGTGGCGCACGGGCAGTTGCTGCTCGTCACGGACAAAGGCCTGGAGCGACCGAGCGGCCAGATGATTGAAGCGACAGCGAAGCTGTGCCAACTAATTCAGCCACATCGGTAACCTGTGGCGAGGGGATTTATCCCCGTTGGGCTGCGAAGCAGCCCCAATATCTGACTACTCAATTTTCCTGTTAAACCGCATTTGCCGGTTTTGCGTCTGCTGCGCAGCCGAGCGGGAGCAAGCTCCCTCGCCACAGGTGACTGCGTCAGTCATTAAATTTCCGGCGTCCAGGTCACCCCAAACATCCACGCCCGACCTTCCTCGTGATACCCATACTGACTGCCGTCATAGCTGTACAGCGCACGGCTGTACCCCTTGTCCAGCAGGTTATCCACCTTCAGCTCCAGCTGGATCTCGCGATTCAACGCCCAACTGCTGCGCAACCCTACCAACGCATATCCTCCCAGCGGCTGCAGGTTGTTTTCATCGTCATAGCTGCTGCTCACCGCCTGCCAGCTCGCGCCAAGACCCAGCCGATCAAACTGCCGATCCAGATCCAGGCTCAAGGTGCGCCGCGCCCGACGTGCGAGCGTGTGTCCACTGTCGCGGTCCCGAGGGTCGATGATCGCCACACCCAGGTTGCTCTGCCAGCCGAACAATTCCTGCTTTAATGCCGCCTCGAAACCGTTGATGCGTGCCGAGGCGACGTTCTGCGGTCGTGAATTGCTGCCGAAAATAATCGCGTCTTCAAGGTCCGTGCGATACAGCGAAGCTTCCAGGCGACTGGTCTCGGTCAACTGACTACGCCATTGCAGTTCGTAACTCTTCGAGGTTTCCGGCTTGAGATCGGGGTTGCTGAAATCCGGGTAATACAGGTCGTTGAAGGTCGGCGCACGGAAGCCTTCGCTGTAGGTCAACAGCACATCGTTGTCCGGGTTCAGCGGCAGGGTGAGCGTGCCGCTCCAGCTGTTCTGGCCGCCGAATTGCTGGTTCTGGTCGCGGCGCAGTCCCAGTTCCGTCGAGAAACTGTCCGCCTGATAGCGATGCTGGATAAACGCCGCGCGGTTCCAGCGACTGTCTTCGTCGAACGGCGTGCTGCTGTTGATGCGGTCTTCGTACCAGTCGCCGCCAAGGATCAGGCTGTTGCGATCGTTGAGCGTCAGGTCGTTCTGCCAGTTCACCGAATCGCGGTAGGTGTTGAACACGCTGCGTTCATCGCTGAGTTTATCGAGGGTCTTTTCGCGGTTTTCGCTGTGGCCGAACTCGATGCGGGTTTTCCACAGGTCATTAACCCGAGCGTCCACGTAGCTGCTAATGCTGCTCACGGCAAAATCGCTGTAGGGCTGCTGCTGGACTGACTCGAACGTGTCCAAGTCGAAGCGGCCGAACGGATTGTCGAACTCACTTTTTCCACGGTTATCCAGCACGTTGGCGCCAATTTCGATGTCATCGGTGAGGGCGTGACTCAGGCTCAAACTGACCGATTTATTGCGGTACTCATCGTGATCACCATCGCTGGGATACGACTCGTGGGTGCGATTGATCCCGGCCGTTTCATCGAGGCTGGCCCCAAGATTGAAGCGGGTCTTTTCATCGCCCCCGGACAGTCCGAGGCTGCGCTCCCAGGTCTGGTTGCTGCCAAAACCAATGTGCAGGCGCGGTTGCAGGCCTGGTTCGGTGCCCCGGCGGGTGAAAATCTGAATCACCCCGCCAATCGCATCGCTGCCATAAATCACCGAGCGGGAGCCGCGCAGTACTTCCACGCGCTCGACCTGTTCGATGTTGATGTGCTGCAGGTTACTGTCGCCGGAGGTCGAGTTGCCGATGCGTTGGCCGTCCACCAGTACGAGGCTCTGCGCCGATTTGGTGCCGCGAAGGTAAATCCCCGGCAGGCTGCCGCGCCCGCCGGTTTGCCCGACTTGCACACCCGGCACGCGACGCAGCAAGTCCGTGACGCTGTTCGGTTGCAGGCGGTCGATGTCTTCGCGGGTGAACACGGTGTTGGCGGCGCTGCTGTCGTTACGGGCCTCGACCTGGCGATTGGCGCTGATCAGCACATCAGGCAGCTTAAGGGCCTGGTCGCGTTCGAAGGTATCGGCCAAGAGTTGACCGGCCGGCAGCAGCGTCAGCGTCAGAGCGAGGCGGGAAAGTTTCATAGGTAATCCGTTGGTATTTTTCGATGCGCGCAAATCAAATGTGGGAGCGAGCCTGCTCGCGATGACGGTGTGTCAGTCAACATTTGAGTCGACTGACAGTCCGCCATCGCGAGCAGGCTCGCTCCCACAGGGTGTTGCATGTATCCAGAGATTCAGATGTTCAGCAGCGCCAGGCGCTGACGCACCGAAGCCTCGATCCCGGCCTCATCCAGCCCACACTCAGCCAGCATTTGCGCCGGCTTCGCGTGCTCGACGTAGATGTCCGGCAAGCCCAGGTGCAGCATCGACTTGAGGATATTCTCGCGCGCCAGGAATTCGCTGACCGCACCACCGGCGCCGCCCATGATCGCGTTCTCTTCGATGGTCACCAGCAACTCGTGACTGCCGGCGATCTCGCGGACCAGCGCTTCATCCAGTGGCTTGACGAAACGCATGTCGACCACGGTGGCGTCCAGGGTCTCGGCAACTTTCAACGCTTCGGCCAGTTGGACGCCGAACACCAGCAAGGCGACTTTACTGCCCTGACGGCGAACAATGCCTTTGCCGATTTCAATCGGTTCGAGGTCTTTTTCGATGGTGGCATTCGGACCGTTGCCGCGCGGATAACGCACGGCTGCCGGACCGTTGTACAGGTGGCCGGTGCTGAGCATCTTGCGCAGCTCGTTCTCGTCGCTCGGGGTCATGACCAGCATGCCGGGGATGCAACGCAGGAACGACAGATCGAAACTGCCCGCATGGGTCGGACCGTCTTCGCCCACCAGACCGGCACGGTCGATGGCGAACAATACGTCGAGGTTTTGCACCGCGACGTCATGAATCAGCTGGTCGTAGCCCCGTTGCAGGAACGTCGAGTAGATCGCCACGACGGGCTTGGCGCCTTCGCACGCCATGCCGGCGGCCAGGGTCACGGCGTGTTGTTCGGCAATCGCCACATCGAAATAGCGCAGCGGGAAGCGTTCGCTGAACGCCACCAGGTCGGAACCTTCCTTCATGGCCGGTGTGATGCCGACCAGACGCGGATCGGCAGCGGCCATGTCGCACAGCCATTCACCAAACACGCCTGAGTACTTTGGTCCGCCGGCTTTCTTCGGCGCAGCGGCCGGGGCATCGACCGGTTCGAGTTTGGTGATGGCGTGGTAACCAATCGGATCGACTTCCGCCGGGGCGAAGCCTTTGCCTTTTTTGGTGACGACGTGCAGAAACTGCGGGCCTTTCAGATCGCGCATGTTGCGCAGGGTGGCGATCAGGGTCGGCAGGTCGTGGCCATCGATCGGGCCGATGTAGTTCCAGCCCAGTTCTTCGAACAGCGTGCCGGGAACCAGCATGCCTTTGGCATATTCTTCTGTACGGCGGGCGATTTCCCAGGCGCCCGGCAGGCGCGACAGGACCTTTTTGCTGCCCTCGCGCATGCTGGCGTAGGTGCGGCTGGAAAGGATTTTCGCCAGGTAGTTCGACAGTCCGCCGACATTGCGCGAGATCGACATGTCGTTGTCGTTGAGGATCACCAGCATGTCGGCGTTCACTTCCGGCGCATGGTTCAGCGCCTCGAACGCCATACCCGCGGTCAACGCGCCGTCGCCGATCACGGCGATCGCCTTGCGATCACTGTTCTGCAGGCGGGCGGCAATGGCCATGCCCAGCGCTGCGCTGATCGAGGTGCTTGAATGGCCGACGCCAAAGGTGTCGTACTCGCTCTCGGAACGACGCGGGAAAGCAGCGACGCCGTCCTTCTGGCGCAGGGTGCCCATGCGCTCGCGACGGCCGGTGAGGATTTTGTGCGGATAAGCCTGATGACCCACGTCCCACACCAGCCGGTCATCCGGGGTGTCGAAAACGTAATGCAACGCGATAGTCAGCTCGATGACACCCAGGCCGGCACCGAAATGCCCGCCGGTCTGACCGACCGTATAGAGCAATTCCAGGCGCAACTCATCAGCCAGGGTTTCCAGCTCGGCTTCGCCTAACCGGCGCAGGCCGTCCGGCGTGTTGGCACGGTCGAGCAGGGGCGTGGTCGGGCGCTTGCGGGGAATCTCATGAAACGTCGTGGGCATCAGAGCGAATCGTTATAGTTTTAAAAGATGCGGCAGTTTACCTGATGCATCGCCCCCTGCCCACGCGTTGGTTTTAACTTGGCGGATACGCCTTCAGCTGCGCCGCTCGACGATATAGCGCGCCAGGTCGCGTAACGGCTCTGCATCCGCGTCAAACGGTCGCAGTGCGTGCAGCGCCTGATCGCGCAATTCCAGGGCGTAGGCCTTGGCTGCATCGAGGCCCAGCAGGGCCGGGTAGGTCGGTTTGTCGCGGGCGATGTCCGCTCCCTGGCGTTTGCCCAGGGTTTCGGTATCGCTTTCGACGTCGAGAATGTCGTCCTGAACCTGAAAAGCCAGGCCGATGGCCTGTGCATAAGTCTGCAAGGACTTCAGTTCGCTCTTCTCGGCACGGCCGCTGGCCAGGGCGCCGAGTTTGACGCTGGCCTCGATCAATGCCCCGGTTTTGTGCCGATGCATATATTCGAGGGCCTTCTGATCGAGCTTCAGGCCTACCGAACCGAGGTCAATGGCTTGCCCGCCGACCATGCCCTCGGGACCGGCTGCCAATGCCAGGGCGCTGACCATTTGCAGGCGGATCTCGGCATCGAGCGTGCTCAAACGCGGGTCGAGCAGGGCGCTGAAGGCCAGGCTCTGCAAACCGTCACCGGCAAGGATCGCGCACGCTTCGTCGAATTTTTTGTGGGTCGTCGGCTGGCCGCGACGCAGATCGTCGTCGTCCATGGCCGGCAAATCGTCGTGAACCAGGGAATAAGCGTGAATCAGTTCGACCGCACAGGCTGCGCCATTGGCTTGTTCTGCCGGACCGCCCAATGCTTCGCACGCGGCATAGGCCAGCAGCGGGCGAACGCGTTTGCCGCCATTCATCACGCTGTAGCGCATCGCTTCGTAAAGGCGTGCAAGCTCAGGGCTCGGCGCGTTGAACAGGAGTTCCAGTGCTGCGTTGACCCGAGCCTGGCTGGTCGCCGAATACGCTGCAATCATTCTGGTTGTTCCGCGTCGAAGGGTTCCTCGGCGAGCTCGCCATCGCGCTCGAGCAGCACTTGAACCTTTTGTTCAGCCTGGGCCAGCGCTGCCTGGCAATCGCGGGTCAGACCGATGCCTTGCTCGAAAGCCGTCAGCGAGTCTTCCAGCGACAACTCGCCGTTCTCCAGTCGCTCTACCAGCGTTTGCAGGTCAGCGAGGGATTGTTCGAAATCCAGTGCAGCTTTTTTGCGGGCCATGGCGGCTATTTCCGGTTGACGTTAAACCGGCGCGACACTAGCAGACATGGGGGGTATGGGCAAATGAGCAGGGGAGTTTGAGCCTCCGTCTCGCGCTGAAAACAACCCTGTGGCGAGGGCGTTTACTCCCGCTGGGTCGCGTAGCGGCCCCAAAACCATCCAACTGACTTTCTCAGGAATACCGCAGTAATAAATTTACGCCTGCTGCGCAGCCGAGCGGGAGCGAGCCCTCTCGCCACAGGTTGTCTGTCGCTCAAACATCATCGGGATCATTTATCTTGTATCGAGTATTGCGCCCGCCACCCGGGAGCCGTTTCAAATAACCCCTCTCCAGTAAGTCGGTGAGATGACGAGTTGCAGTCGCTTTGGACACCTTCGAAACAGCCTGATATTGAGCTGCGCTGATTCCATCTTCGAAACCTCGCTCCCCACCATCCAGCAAGCGGTTCAGTACCTTGATCTGCTCGGCCGACAGCCTGGACTCCCGATGCGCCTGCCAGAAGCGCGATTTGGCCAGCACCGATTCGATTCGGGCGATGGCCTGCTGCAGGCTACTCAGCAGGGTCTGTAGAAACCACTCCAGCCACTCGGTGATGTCCGATGTGGCTTTCTGACTGTTTTCCAGTACGCGGTAATAGCCGGAGCGATCTTCAAGGATGCTCGCTGACATGGCGTAAAAACGAATGGCTTGGGCTTCGCCCTGTGCTAATGCCAGGTCAGTGATGGTTCGCGTCAGTCGGCCATTGCCGTCGTCGAAGGGATGCAGTGTCACGAACCAGAAATGCGCGATGCCGGCTCGCAGCAACGGATCGAGGTCCGTCTGGGTTCGACTGACTTCAAACCAATCCAGAAAGGTATCGAGCTGCAGCTCCAGTCCCAGACGGGGCGGTGCTTCGAAGTGAATAGTCGGTCGGTCGAGTCGTCCGGACACGACTTGCATCGGTTCATCACCGCGTAACGTGCCAACACGGATCCCGCGCGGCACAAATTCCATAGCCTGGTCCGGAAAGAGCCACCCATGCCATTTCAGCAAGCGCTCCATTGTCAGTTGATCCGCAAAGCTTTGAGTGGCGTCGAGCATCAGCTGCGCCAGCCCTTCGCTGCGTTGGCTGACACGATCACCCTCGACCTGCTCCAGCCCCAATCGCCGCGCCAGGGACGATCGCACCGAGCCGACATTCAGCTGTTCACCTTCGATGGCGGATGACGTAACGATGTTCTGCAGCAACGCATCCAGCTCACTTTGCGCGCTCAGCGAACTGCCCACCGAGCTGGACATACCCATCAACCGTCCTTGGGCCTGAATACACTCACGCAGCAAAGGCGACAGGCGTTCAGCTTTCCAGTTGAAATTCGGCCAATCAGGCTGCTGCCAGATCCATTGAGGTGCCATGAGGTCGCTTCTCTTAAGGAGATGAGCCGAATACAAAATTATTCGGCTCATGCGGTGAGCCGAATATGACGCCTAATCGGCTCATCGTCCAGTCACGAGCGTGACCCGCGCCGCAAATCAACAGGCATCCGATTGTTAAAAAACCATCACATCGCTAACCTCCACCCAATAACGACCCGTCAGTCACGGGTCACTCTGACGAAACACAGTTTTTATCTGTTACGCGCCGAGGATCAGGCGCAAGGTTTCGTTGTGCATGGCAGGAGGCGTTACATGCGTTCCTTTCTTTTACTGCTGATCGCCTGGCTCGGCGCGACCGCCGCCAGCGCCGAGCCGACGGCCGGGTTGTCTGAGCCGGTGGGCGGCTGGCGCTATAACGGCCTGCTCGATCGCAGTGAATACCCGCAAGTTGCCTACCCGACGCCGCCTATTGACCGGGGCGTGCAGCGCAATCGCACGATGATCGAGGGGCAGCTCAAGGCGATCGGCACTCAGCGTGGGCCGCACACGCTGGCGGTCAACGGCAATCCGCTGAACCTGTACACCGACGATCAAGGGCGTTTTGCCCGGCCTTATGCGTTCGGCGCAGGGTCCAACAGCGTCGAAGTGCGCAGTGCCGAAGGCCAGTCACTCAAGCGCGTTCAATTCTATGAAGCCAACAACCTGCGTACCCCTGCGCGTATTCGCGTGGTGCTGGGTTGGGACGATCCCAAGGCAGAACTTGATCTGCACATCATTACTCCTGACGGACAGCACGCGTTTTTCGCCCATACGGCGTTGACCAACGGTGGCGGCCTGGACCCGGATGGCGTCGATGGCCCCGGTCCGGAAATGTTCACCATGACCGCGCCGATGCGTGGCACTTATCTGGTTTACGTGAACTATTGGGGCAACTTTGGCGGCGAAGGCTATAACTTCGATGAGGCCAGCAACCAGAACGAAGTGATCACCTCGCAAATCAACCTGGTGCTCAACGAAAACACCGTCGACGAAAAACGCGAAACCTTCATCGTGCCGTTACGCGCGATAGGCGACCTGCTGCTGGTCAAGACTTTCAACTATTAAGCCTCCCGCACCCCGGGTGAATTGTGCTTTGTGAACAATGAGCGTGAACATGAGCGATAACACTGTTACCCCGCCGGCCCCCACTCCCCGTCGCTGGCCGGCGCTGCTGGTCGGGCTGTGCCTGGTGGCGGGTGTGGCGGCCGGGCTCGGCTGGTTCATGCACAAACCCAAGGCGCCGGTGGCGCAGTTGGCCAGTGACAAGCTGGGCATGAGCCGGCCGGACGGGCTGCTGGAAACCCATTCCCTGAGCCAATTGCCCAAAGACCTGCTGGCGGTGCCTTTCCTCAAGGAAACCCTGACCGAAGATTTCGTCTTCTATTACGAGACCCATGCCGATCGGCTCGGTTTGATCGGCAGTCTGCGGCGGATCATTTACGAGCACGACCTGAAGTTGCAGGACAGCCTGATCGAACAGCTTTTCGATCAGCCGGCAGACGTAGCGCTGTGGCGCGGGGCGGACGGTCGCCTGAAAGACTTCCTGCTGGTGATGGATCGCGGAGGCCTGGCCAAGGTGCTGGAGCCGTTGGCGAAAGTGGCGCTGGATGATTCACAGTTGAGCAGACTCAGCGACGTGAAAGTCGGTGCTGACGACGTGCCGCTCTACCAACTCACCTACAACGCTGGCAAGGCCCTGTTGTTTGCCTCCCATGGCGACAAACTGGTGGTGCTGTCCAATCCGGCCAAACTGTATGACCCTGAAAACGGCGCGACGGAAGAACCCGGCAGCGTTTCAATCAAGGCCATCGCCGCATTGCTCAATGGCGAAAAACTGTTCCCTGAAGCCTTTGGCCTGCAACCCCGCGCGCCGGAGGTGAAACAGCGTCTGTCGGTCAATTCCAGTGTATTGGCCATGGGGTATCAACGCTTCATCCCGAACTTCGCCGGCCTGCGTTTCGACATGGACGACAAGGGATGGCACAGCTTCCTGGCAATGGACGAACTGGACAACCAGCCGGACTTCGATTTCAAACCGATCTGGCAAGCCATGCCCATGGGCGCGAGTGCTTGCGTGACGTTGCCGCTCGCGGCCGAGCAGCAGAAACCGTTGCTGGTGAAGCTGGGGGCCGACGATAAAGTGGCCCAGGCGCTGACCGAACACATGGCGGGCGCTGCCGGCCTTTGCTGGTACGCCGATTCGCGGCTGTACACGCCGCTGCTGGTCGCCAGCCTCGACGACGATGACAGCGCCAAACTCGACGGCGACCTGGGTAACCTGTTCGGTTCGATGGTCGGAGCCTATGAGCCCAATGTCGAAGAACACGCGTTCCCGGTGGTCGAGACACAGAACGGCCCAGTTCATCAGTGGCAGCGTCAGGTCAGCTCCAACTTCGGTCCCTACAAAGCCAAGGAGGCTGAGAATCCGGAGGCGATTTCCGGCAAGGCCTTCATGAAAGTCAGCCTGGCCCGTCACGGTTCGACCCTGCTGTTTTCCCTCGACGACAAGCTCGTGGACAAAGCCCTTGGCACCCTCGACAAGCGCTTCCCGCCGATGGCCGATGTGGTGCCGAAAGACCTGCTGATGCCGGTCTACTTCGGTCCGGATTCCATGGCGCAGCTGATGCAACAGGAAACCCTCGACAGCCTGCCGCAGGACCTGGAGCCGGTGTTCTACAACGCCGCGCAAACCTACCTGATTCCGAAACTGCGCACGCTCGGCGGGTACGGCAAATATGCCCTGACCTTGCCCGAGGGCAGCGAACCCGATGGCCACTGGCAATGGCTGCCGCTTGAATGGAAAGCCCTGTGACCGCACTCATCCGAGGCCTTGGCCTGCTGGCGATGTTGCTGGGCAGTCGGGTATTCGCCCTTGAGGCGCCGCCGCTCGATGTGCAGCAATCCCAGGTATTTCGCGCCTGGTTCGTACGCATCGCTCAAGAGCAACTGACCCAGGGCCCGAGCCCGCGCTGGTATCAGCAGGACTGCGCCGGACTCGTGCGCTTTGCCGCCAATGAAGCGCTGAAAGTCCATGACGACAAATGGCTGCGCAGCAACGGCTTGTCCAACCGCTACCTGCCGCCCGAACTGCAATTGAGCGAGGCGCAACGCAGTCTGGCCCAGCAATGGCAGCAAGGCGGCGGCAAGACCGGGCCGTACGTCAATGCCATCAAGCTGATCCAGTTCAACAGCCACCTGGTCGGTCGCGACGTTGCCCAGGCAAGGCCTGGCGACCTGATGTTTTTTGACCAGGGTGACGACCAGCATTTGATGATCTGGATGGGCCGCAACATTGCCTATCACACCGGCACCACCACCCCGACTGACAACGGCATGCGCTCCGCGAGCCTGCAGCAACTCATGACATGGAAGGACACCCGATGGATACCCGACGCAGCCAACCCCAACTTCATCGGCGTCTATCGACTGAATTTTCTCTCCCAATGATCGGTGCCCGCATGCTGCGTTTTCTGCCTTTGCTGTTGGTTCTGGTACTGCCTTTTGCGGCGGTTCACGCCGAAGACACCGTCGAGCCAAGTGGCTACACGCCGGTGGCCGGTGAAAGTTTTTTCCTGCTGGCCGACAGCAGTTTCGCCAGCGATGAGCAGGCCATGGTGCGCCTCGAAGCGCCGGGTCGCGACTATCGCCGGTTCCGCATGGAGCCATACGGCGGGGCGGATATCCGGGTGTATCGGATCGACAAGCCGCTGGACTTCCTCAAGCGCCAGAAGAACCTGCACCGCGTGGTCAGCGATGGCCAGTTCAAGGGCGAAGGCCTGTCGAACACCCTCGCGTACCTGTGGGACAACTGGTACCGCAAATCCCGGCGCGTGATGCAGCGAGCGTTCTCCTACGAGTCGCGCCAACACGTCACCGAGGAAGTGCCGGAACTGAAGATGGGCACCGCCATCGCCGCGCCGACCCCCTACGATGCTCAGCCGCAATTCGCGTTGATCCCGGGCCTGCCGGTCGTCAGTCAATTCCGCTATCCATTGTGGGAAGCCAAACCTATCCAGCCGCCGGCCGGTGTGAACCTGGCCGGTTCTTCCAGCGAGTTCGTCAGCGTTGCGCCGGGTAACGTCTACATCCCGTTGGGCAACCTGAAACCGGGGCTGTACCTGGTGGAAGCGCTGATCGGCAAATACCGTGCGACCACCATGGTGTTCGTCTCCAACACCGTGGCCGTGAGCAAAATTGCCGGTGATGAATTGGTGGTGTGGGCAGCACGCAAACACGAAGGCAGCTCGGTGCCCAAGGTCAATGTGCTGTGGACTGATGGCTTGGGCGTCATGAGCAGCGGCGCTACCGATACTGATGGTTTGCTCCGCTTGAAACACGTCAGCCCCGAGCGCTCATTTGTCATTGGCGAAGACGAAGAGGGCGGGGTGTTCGTCTCCGAGAACTTCTATTACGACAGCGAAATCTACGACACCAAGCTCTACGCGTTTACCGACCGACCGCTGTATCGACCGGGAGATTGGGTGTCGCTGAAAATCGTCGGGCGCGAGTTCAAGAATGCCCGGGATTCGGTGCTGCCGACCGCCGCCGACGTCAACGTGACCGTGCTCGATGCCACCGGCACCGCCTTGCAATCACTGGCCTTGAAGCTTGATTCCAAGGCTGGAACCCAAGGGCGTTTCCAGTTACCGGACAACGCAGTGGCCGGCGGTTATGAACTGCGTTTCAGCTACAAGGATCAGGCATACAGCAGCGCCTTCCGCGTCGCTGAGTACATCAAGCCGCACTTCGAAATCTCGCTGAACCTGGCCAAACAGGATTACCGCACGGGCGAGCCGGTGAAAGGCAGCCTGGTGCTGCTGTACCCGGACGGCAAACCTGTGGCAAATGCCAGGTTGAACCTGAGCCTGCGCGCCCAGCAACTGTCGATGGTCGACAACGAACTGCAATACCTCGGACAGTTTCCGGTAGAGCTGACCAGCACCGAATTGACCACCGACGCCAAGGGCAACGCGACCCTCGACCTGCCCGCTGCCGAGAAACCCAGCCGCTACATGCTCACCGTGTTCGCCAGTGATGGCGCGGCGTATCGGGTCAAGACCACCAAGGAAATCCTCATCGACCGTGGCGCCGCGAGTTTCCGCTTGAGCGCGCCGCAACGCTTCAGTGCGGTGGGCGACAAGGTGGCTTTCAGCTACATCAACGAAGGCGGCAGCGAGTCAGGCAAAGCCGTTACGCCGGGCAGCTACGGCTGGGTGCGACTGGAGGATCAGTCTACGGGTGAAGGCAAACTCGCCACGACGGACAAAGGCTTCACATTGGCCTTCGATCGTCCGGGCACTTACAACCTCACGTTGAAAGATGATCACGGCCGCGTCGTCGGCGCCACCGGGCATTCGGTCACCGGCGAGGGCGTGAAAGCCGTGCCCGGCACCGTGGAAATCGTTCTCGATAAACCCGAGTACAAGGCCGGCGATGAAGCCCTGGCACTGATCACGTTCCCTGAGCCGGTCAGCGATGCGCTGCTGTCGCTGGAGCGCGACAAGGTCGAGGCCACGGCGTTGCTGTCCAAGGGCGGCGACTGGCTGAAGATGGAAAAACTCAGCGAGACCCAATACCGCGCGCGCATCCCGGTGAAAGATAACTTCGCCCCCAACCTGACCTTCTCGGTGCTGTACACCAAGGGTGGTCAGTACAGCTTCCAGAACGCGGGCATCAAGGTGGTTGCGCCACAAATCGATGTTGCCATCGCCACGGATAAAGAGGCGTATCAGCCGGGCGACACCGTGACCGTGGACCTGACCACGCAGTTCGCCGGCAAAGCGGTTCCAGCTCACCTGACAGTGAGCGTGGTCGACGAAATGGTCTACGCGCTGCAACCGGAAGTCGCGCCAACCATCGACCAGTTCTTCTATCACCCGCGCAGAAATAACGTGCGTACCAGCGCCAGCCTGTCCTTCATCAGCTATGACGTGGCGTTGCCGGGCAGCCCAGGTGCACCGGGCAAAGCCAATCGCAGCGAGCGTGGCGTAAAAGTGCTTGAGCGGCCGCGTCGCGAAGATGTCGACACCGCGGCGTGGCAGCCGGAACTGGTGACCGATGCCAACGGCAAAACCCGCTTTACGTTCGTGATGCCGGACTCGCTGACCCGCTGGCGCATCACCGCGCGGGCGATTGCCGATGACGGCCAGGTCGGCCAGAAGAAACAGTTCGTGCGCTCGGAAAAACCGCTGTACCTGAAGTGGAGCGGCCCGACGAATTTCCGCAACGGCGACAAGCCGGATCTCGGTGTATTCGCCTTCAGCCAGACTGAGAAACCGGTCAAGGCTGAGCTGGTGATTCATTACGGCGGCACTGATCAACGTGTCCCCGTGACGCTGAACAACGGCATCAACTACATCGCGCTTCCGGCATTCGCGCTGACCCGCGGCGAGTGGACCGCCGAGCTGGTGCAGGACGGCAAAATCGCCGACGCCCTGGCCGTGCACCTGAGCGCGACCGGTGATGGCTGGCAGGTGACACAGAGCCAAAGTCTGGAGGTGGCCAGCGGTGATACGCCCCTGACGTTGCCGGCAGACGCCAGTGATATTCGCCTGCGCCTGGATGACAGTCCGCAAGCGCTGTTCCGCGCGGCCCTCGATGATCTGTTGAGTTATCCGTACGGTGGCGTCGAGCAGACAGCCAGTCGTTTGTTGCCGCTGAGCATCGCCTATCCGACCTTGGCGTCGAACCCGCAGATTCGCGACCGCTTGCGGCTGATCATGCAAAACAGCCGTCTGCGCCTTGTGCAAATGGCCGGACCTTCCGCGAGCTTCACCTGGTGGGGCATGGACGGCGAGCCGGATGCCTTCCTGACCGCCTACGCCTATTACGCCGACTGGCACGCCAGCCAAGTGCTGGAGCTCAGTCTGCCGCCGGAGCATTGGCAGCGCGTGCTGGAGGTGTATGCGAAGCAGGCGAAAAACACGCCGCTGTTGCAACGGGCGCTGATTCTGTCCTTCGCCAAACAGATGCAATTGCCGGTCAACACGTTGCTCAGTGGCCTGATGGATGACCTGGCGAAAGCCGGCGAGGGCAACGCCGCCAATCTGATGGAGGACGGTGAAGACAGCCTCGTCATGAGCGATCCGGATTCGGCGCTCGGCCTGGCGGCGGCGCGTGCGTTGACGGCCTCTTTGGCCAAACAGTCGAAGGTCGCTTTGCCGGACGCCTTCAGTCGCCAACTGCCGGATGCACAACAGCGTCTGGCGGTCAGTTCACAGCCCTTTGCCGAAGCCTTGAACCTGTCGCTGCAACCCTTCGATCAGGCACACGCTCAGGCGTTGTTGCAACGCTTGCTGCCACAGCAATCGACGCTGGAACGTGCCTTGGCGCTGACCTGGTTGCAGCGCAGCATCGAGCAGGCATCGCCCACAATTGCACTGGCACCGGGTGAAGGCTGGAAGAAGGAACACGGCGCTACCGGTGAGCAGTACTGGACGTGGCAGGGCGCCACTTCAGTGCCTGCGGTGCTGACGTTGTCCGGGACGCAAGAGCGTCCATTGCGGGCGGCTATGAGCTACCGGACCCAACAACCGCCAGTCGATCCGATGGCCGTGACCATCACCCGTCGCCTGTCCCGACTGGTGCCTGGAGATGAGGCCTTCAACTTCAAGCTGGAAGCCGTCGGTAACCAACCGTTGTCCAGCGACAGCCTGTATCTGGACGAAGTCATCCTCACCAGCAAAGCCGGGAAGCCGCTGCGTTACGGCATGCTCGAAGTGCCCCTGCCGCCGGGCGCCGATATTGAGCGCACCACGTGGGGCATCAAGCTCATGGGCAAGGCGGGTACCGAGCCCTCCGCGCTGGAGAAGGCGCGTTTCGAGCCGGGGCAAATGGCCTACGCGATTCCGATTGATGCATTGAGCGGTGAACTGCGCCTGCGGCATCTGGTGCGCTTCTCGCAAAAAGGCCAGTTCAACCTGCCGCCCGTGCGTTTCACCCAGGTCTACGCGCCACAGCATCAGGCTCAGGAACAGAAACCGGCGCTCGGCCAGGTCACGGTCCACTGACATGCCCCGGGTTCTGGTCGGGTGGCTGATGTGCTTGATCTCTGCGCTGGCAACGGCGCAGGACGAGCCACTGCGCCTGGCCTTCAACGGGGAATTGCTGTCCTTGAACCGGACTCAGGTGATCGCCCGCGAGCCGTTGCCTGCTGATCTGCAAGCGCCGTTGGGCAGTGTGTGGAAGCTGTTTGTCTATGCCTGGCTGGTGGACACCGGCGCGCGGGAATCTGCGTACGAGTGCCGCGGGCAGTCGAAGGAAGAAGTTTACTGCTGCACTGCCGGTGGAAAGATCGGCCGCGATCAAGCGCTGGTGAAGTCGTGCGGCTTGTATTTTGAGCCGACGCGGTTGGGCATCGTCGGCGCGCAGTGGCGCACGTATTGGCAAGCGCGACAGGCGCCGGAATGGTTGCTGAACTTGCCGTCGTTGCAACCTGCCACGCGAGTATCCGTGACTGAATTGCTGAAAGTACTGGCGGTGATGCCGGCGCAGGATCAAGCGCGGCGGGTGCTGCTGGACGTGGTGTTGAATGCCGCCGACGGTCGTGTCGTCGGTGAACTCGGCGGCCGGTTGCGGGTGAAAACCTGGAGCTGGTTGGGGGATCAGGACCCTGCGTCGCGTCAGGGCGGGTTTGCCGGTTGGACAGCGGATGGCACGCCGATCTGGGCCGGTGGTCGTGGCACCAGCCAGATGGTGCTTCGTCATTACGGTGCGGCGTTGGCGTCGGTGTTGCCGGTGGGTTGGCCAGCCGAGGCGGGACGATGCGTTGAGGTCGGGCTGTTTTCACGCTATCCGATCAAGCGTGTGCTGGTGGGGGATCGGGAGGTTTCTTCCGGGGCGCTGCAGGGTGATTATCGCGTCGAATTCAGCAACGGCAATCAGCTTGATATCCACAGCGATGGCGAACTGTTTTTGCTGAACAGCCAACTGGTCGCCCGTGTTGACCGCGAAGAATACGTCGCCCGCGTGCTACAGCGAGAAGCCAGACCCGAGCCCGCTGAAGCCGCCAAGGCACTCGCCGTCGCGATCCGCACGTATCTGCTGCAAAACGCTACGCGCAACGGCGAGTGCCTGAGCATCGACGACAGCAGCAGTCGCCAACGCGTCGCCCCACGCCCGGCCACCCTCGAATCCCGCGCCATCGCGGCATGGACCAGTGACCTGGTGCTCGCGGGCAGCACCGTCACCTACCATTCCGACGCACCTGGCCCCGACAAACTCTCCTGGCAGCAAGCCGTCGAACAAGCCAATGCCGGGCAACGCTACGACGCCATCCTGCTGCACGCTTACCCGCGTGCGAGCCTGAGCCGCTGGGACAATCCCGTCGCCTCCTGCAAAGCGTTGCCCGCCGCCCAGGACTGGCTGCAAAACCAGCGCCGCGGCTGGCGCCCACGTCTTGAAGGCGAAATCGGCTACAACGAAGTCAGCACGTTCGCCGTGTGCCGCCTCGCATTTGGCCGACCCTACGTCGACCGCGAACGCCAGCGCATCTACGTGCGTGGCGTGCTGTCGCTGCAGGATCGACTCGACCTGACCCACGAATACTTGCACCTGGCCTTCGAAGCACATCCCAACGGCCAGGATGAAACCTACATCGAAGGGCTTGCCCGCCACCTCTTGCTGGAATAGGCCATGAAACTCCGTTATCCACAGGTCTTCCTGTTCCTCTGCTCCTTCTGCGTGGGCACCACAGCCTACGCCGCCGACAACGCCGTCAAACTCGACACCCCCGTTGGTGGATGGCGCACCGGCGCCGTCGAGGGGGAAGGTGAAAACTTCCGCCAGACCGTCAACTACCCTGCATCATCGGTCAACACCCCGGCAGGCCAGGCCAACACGGCACGCATCACCGGCCAGATCAACACCACGCCCAAGTCCGCCGAGCCCGGGCGGCTGATCGTCAACGGCGTCAGCATGCCTCTGAAAATCGATGACGCTGGCCGCTTTGATCGGCCGTTCTCATTCCCCAACGGCAGCAACAGCGTCGAGGTCCGCAGTCCTGACGGCCAGCAACGGCGTCGCACACAATTCCTCAACAGCAGCGGCGGCGCCACCCCGGCCAGATTGCGGGTGCTGCTGGCGTGGGACAGCGACAACACCGACCTGGATCTGCACCTGATCACCCCCGACGGCGCACACATCTGGTACGGCGACCGCGTCGCCCCCAACGGCGCCGCACTCGATGTCGACGTCACCACCGGCTACGGCCCGGAAATCTTCGCCATGCCTGCACCGATCAAGGGGCAGTACCTGGTGTATGTGAACTACTTCGGGGGCGGTTATCGCAGTGATGAAGACGGGCAGGAAGACGCGGTTCAGCCGCTGACGACGGCGCAGGTGACGGTGATAACGGAAGAGGGAACGCCGAACGAAAAGATGGAGACGTTTCTGGTGCCGATGCGGGCGGTGGGGGAGTTGACGTTGGTGAAGGGGTTTAGTTATCCGTGATCAGAACTTATTCCAGAGTTCACACTGATGGAGTCTTGGGATTGATCTCCAGCGTTTTAGCCTCAAGAAGCTGCCTGAGTTCATCATTTGATACATGGCATTTGGGGAAGTTTTCGGGAGGTACCTCGTGAGGAGGCAGCCATCTAGAAGCCATGGAGGGGAACTTGTAATGACATTTTTCGTTAAGTTAGTAATCGCTTTGTTGTTTCACAACCACTTGTTCAGAGTTTTAGACAAGGGGGCTATTTTCTTTCAGGCATTAAAAAGCCGGCTTGTGGCCGGCTTCTCGGGGACTGGCTTGATTCATTTTTGGTAAACCGCGCCAGCCTTCAAAACGTACACCCGGATCTTGCGTCCGGCTGTGGGACTCGGCGAGAAAATCATCTGCCTGGTCGGTGCGATCTGAGCCTCTGGGAGGGTCGATGCGCAAATGTGGGGCGCAGCATACTGATTTTTTTACGCAATTCCCAGCTTGATGTGGGTGATTGCTCGTTCACGCTAATCTGTAGCAGCTGGCGAAGCCTGCGTTCGGCGATCTACCGGACACAACCTGCACCAGTTGCTACAGAACCCGCTTACAAAAATGGAATGGGCGGTCGTCGTTTGTTCAGGGTCGACCACCAGAACACCCACCCTATGACGCGTATATTTTCATCATCAATTTGCGGTGGGCGAAAGACTTCGTCCGGGTATCGGCTGTTGTTGTGGCTGCGCATGCGTATCGCATTGCCCGGTACCCGATACAGGTAGCGGATCAGCAGCATGCCGTCATGCTCTATCGCGTAAATCTCGCCATCGATAATTTGCGTCAGTCCCCGGTCTATGGCGACGATGGAGCCGTCGTCAATTTTTTCGGCCATGCTGTTGCCTGTCATGCGAACGCAGATGGCGTCGATGTGTTTGATTTCCAGGGAATCGAGATCGCTACGGGGCAGGCGGATGGTTTGGCCGGGATCTTTGATGACATGGGTTTTGGTGGCGCCGGGCGTAACGGGTGCTTCTTTATAGAAATGCAGTTCGACATCGGTTGGCTCGATCACCCGGTAGGAGCCACGGATCGTTTGGGCATCCAGGGCATTGCCGGACTCGTCGGTCAGTCGCAGTTCCTTGGCGTCTTTTTGACCTTCGCCGGTTTTCAGCCACTCGCTTTTAACGGACAGAATTCTGGCGACTTCTTCCATACGGTATTCGGGCACGCCGCGGGTGTACCAGTTGTGAACGTTTTGAGCCTGTTGGATGTTCAAGAAATCGGCAAATGCCGTCGTCGAGATTTTCGCCTCTTTGAGGAGAACCTTGAATCGTTTACCGCAGGTTTTATTCTTTTTCATAAACGCGAGTCTAATGTCGCGGGGCAAGGCTTTGAATCAACGAGCCGTTCAAATATCGAGGGAATTTTACGACCGGATGTAAGGCGTAATGTAGGGAAATTAAACAAGAAAAAACCAAAACGGATGCGGGTTAAACGAAACGTTTATGGTGATTTATAGGCGTCTACAAAAAACCCCGGATCAACCGGGGTTTTTCTTGATGCCTGTTGCTAGAAGCCTGGAGCTTCTCAGCCTTTGTAGGCTGCAACCGACTTCATGATCTCGGCGCGGGCAGCTTCAGCGTCGCCCCAACCTTCGATCTTCACCCATTTGCCTTTCTCGAGGTCTTTGTAGTTCTCGAAGAAGTGCTTGATCTGTTCCAGCAACAGCGGTGGCAGATCGGTGTATTCCTTCACGTCCACGTACAGCTGAGACAGCTTGTCATGGGGTACTGCGATGACTTTGGCATCGCCGCCGCCGTCGTCGGTCATGTTCAGGATGCCGACTGGACGAGCGCGGATGACCGAACCTGGAGCAACCGGGTAAGGGGTCACAACCAGCACGTCGAGGGGATCACCGTCGTCAGCCAGGGTGTTCGGGATGAAACCGTAGTTGGCCGGGTAGAACATCGGGGTGGCCATGAAACGGTCAACGAACAGGCAATCGCTGTCTTTGTCGATTTCGTATTTGATC
>Ga0247812_10000428_pt1 | contig 28044 bp, 30 predicted proteins | sample UWRJL149409B1_FD_178011 | JGI IMG/M metagenome (GOLD analysis project Ga0247812, IMG submission 178011) | Plant litter microbial communities from Arlington Agricultural Research Station in Wisconsin, United States - UWRJ-L149-409B-1 | ecosystem: Environmental > Terrestrial > Plant litter >...
GCCTACGAGTGAAATTGGGTATTTCATGTATTGCAAGTGTGAAGTCTGAAGAGTAAGCTAAGTGCCCTGAGAGGCTCCAAGTATAGAAGGATGGGTGACTAAGCGGTGCCAAGGGTCCAACAGGGGTAGTCAGAATTCATGCGACACTTAGTCAGCACCTCAAAACACCAGAATTACAGTACAACAGGTATTTACCTCTACTTTTCTACGCAACCATGGTCTCCAAAACATGTAATACAGTCTATATACCAGCTACACCAACTAAGAAGCATCAGGAGATTTATGATACAATTAAGCATACCCGCTTTTTTGACGCAATTACATTTGAAGGAGGGAAGAAATCAGTTCACGCAATTGCAGCAGAAGTCAATATTCATCATACAACAGCTTATAGATGGCTCCAACAAAAGACTCTATTAGGCTCACCAGCATATTGCAATAATCGCAAGCAGTCAAAGATTCTTGGGCACAAATCTAAGCTCTCTCCAAAGACCTGCAAATTCCTAGTTTCTAACAACAATCCAGTTCAAAATCAGCTACTAGATACACAAATTGAATATCACCATATACCTCTCTCACAACATCAAGTTACCCGAAAATTGAAGGAGCATACAAATAGGGGTCAGATCTATAAAGCTGCATATATTCAAAGAGAATATACAAGGCAGAATCTTGATGAACAAGTTATATATGATACAGCACATAAGGATAAGCCACTATTTGGGTACTGGGATTTAGTCTATTTCACCGACAAAGCACATATTAATCCTTCTCAAATATGCAAAGGTGGCATTTTAAGAGAGCGTAGGCAACATAATAATCCAAACAACATACAACAATTGCCTAAGTTAGCTAGTACAAAACTACATATAGCCGCCTAGGTTAATTGGTATAAAAAGGCAGAGAAGCTAGAGTTCTATAATGACGAAGAAGAGTTTATACAACAGCCAAAACATCCTCCAAAGCCTCGTACAAACAAATATAAGTCACAAGAAGAATACAAGCTTCATGTAGCTCAATGGGAGGCTGAATTACCACATCAACAGATAATTAAGCCTAAGAGTAATGCCATAACACAAAAATACTACACTGAGCATATTTTGCCAGTTTATATCAATGCAATTAATACAGCTCGCCTTCAAGATCCTGCTGGGTAGATATTACAAGAGGATAATAATCCTTCTCATAATACAAAAGGCCATAAGGGTAAAGGTGCCAAAGATCCACATATTCCAAGCCTCTATACAATCCTTAGGCATAAAAACTGGATTGATACACTTATTCATCCTTCTAATTCACCTAATCTAAATCCAATTGAAGCTTGTTGGAGTATATTAAAGCAAAGAATACACAAAAGGATGTGGGATACACTAGATCAACTGAAAGCTATCTTACAGGACAAATGGAGCAAGATTACAATGTCAGAAATTCGCCAACATATTAAAGAGATGCCTAATAGATGCCAACAGCTAGTAGATTTTGATGGCAAGCCCATTCGAAGTGATTTGTGGTAGTATAGTTAAGAATTAGAATCATATATACTTTTTTGCAGTGGTTTTCGCTGATTACTAAGTGTCGCATGAATTCTGACTACCCCTGTTGGTCCTCCTTCCATAACACTAGCCTTGGCAGCCAGCTCAGCCATCTGGACGGCCAACTGTACTACCACCGTTTGACAACACACAGCATGCAGTCCAACAGCATGTGTCTTATCGGTTGCTCAAATAGTCTTCAAAATCCTTCAGAGCAATTAGGATTGTTTGGAATTTTAATGTTAATTGCACTCTTAAGCTAGATCAAAATCTGGAATTTCTGGCTCAGCCTTGCGACTTCTGTTAACAGCTCCGTAGCATAGGTTGTTAATTAGACTGCCACTTGATCTCAACTCAACTTGCGGTCGTTACAATAAATCCCTCTAGGTTGGACAGATGTTGAAAGTCCTCTCAGATGGATACTTGTACTGCAGAGAATTGCGGATATTTCGTCACACCCGACACGGACGAATTCATTCCTAAATTGAAAGCAAATCCGGATATTTCTGGCATAGGGGTAGGCTATATCACACTCTTTTCCAAGTCCTGTATTTATTAATGCTGAATAACTTTCATAGGTATTAGTTGGATTTATGGGCACGGCTTACTTGACTTTTATTCTGCTTTTGGTGTATTATCTAATTTATTTGCACTCCCAGGGCTTTGCAAATAGCAATCCCATTGACATGGCCATTGCTAAAAGAATCCAACAATTAACACATCGAGATCTCGATGAGAAATGGATTCGCGCAGTTCAGAGGGTGGGTTGTAGCTTATTATAACCACAATTCTGCGTGGTAGAAACTCCTGAACCACTCGAGTGCTGACTTCAGAACTAGTGTATGCTTATGTTGAGTGATCAACAAATGGTTACAGGTCTGGCTATTCTGGTTGCGGGATATTCTCAACTTCATTGTGGGCTTTCATCCTATCACTGGCAAACCATCATTTCGCTAGCATGGTTTTCGGCCTTCACACATCTTACAACTTTAACGGTTCTGCGTACAGTTTTTCGCCAGCGTAATGCTTTACGATTTATTAGGATTGCTGTTGTTTTATTGGTGGCTATCATGCTTGCAGTTGCGCTGATACCCACAGGGAGTGGTTATTGGTTCAACATTATGCAGGATAATGGAAACGTAAAGGGCATCCTGGTAGCTGGAGTACCAGCGGCGTGTTTTTTTAAGGAGCTGTCCAAGTCAAATTACCCACCAGCCTTTGACCAAGGATTCTCGGCGGCAATATCACTATCTCTTCTATTCTTAGGTTACTTGGTCAGGTGCGTACAGCTTTTCGATGGAAGCTCGGACTTCGTGATGCGCTATCTTCGAAAGATACCTGGGAAATGGTGGAAAGAAAAAGTGCTTCGTGGTAAACACCCTAGGATGCATACATCAGTAATCTACAGTATAATACTCAATTACCCATTGGGTATATATGTCTTTTTAAAAGCTGTTGCTGATCTTCTTGAGTCGATGCTTTGGGAGGTAAGGACGCTTGATGATACAAAAAGGTATGAAAATAGCTGAAATTTTGGAATCAACAGATTTTCTGGCTAGCCTTTGTCGTTACCTGGGGAACTGTACGTCTTATATCAACACGCCGGTCTATATTAGGGACTGATAACGAGGTTGTTTTGGACGAAAACTTCTGGGCGTTTGGTCAGATTGTCCCTATCTTACTGTTAGGACTTCCAGTGCTGGGTATAACAGAGGTATGGTATGGTAAGTCTTGAGCCGCCAAAAACTTATTCTGTGGCCAATAATTGAGTAGATACGTGGCTAGAGACAAACCCCGGTCAGTCCCGGTCAATAAACTCAGCACCAGACATTTCCACAGAGACACAAATTCCTCTTGGATCTTTACCTCGAAACTTTGATCTAGGCCCAAATCAAGCCGAGCGTGTAGATGATTCCAATACGACAACATCTAGCATCTACAATCGGGACTTTTACCAGTATAGCTGGTTTTGTGGAGTGATTATTTTGGATATTGCACTTATACTGCATACCTCTATCTGGTTTCTTTATCAGCTAGCAGCCTCTACTAGTATTGAAAGCTACCTCTCACTTCTTTGGCGCTTAGCTTTTTTTCTTGGTGTCGTTCCTGCCCTCGGAATAGTGTCGGCTATAACGGTTTTTTTAAGCTTTCAAGACTACCCACACCTCTGGCTTTTTAATGATAATATGAGGGACGAGGCCGCAAAGATACAGAAGATTTATTTGAAGCGGTTCCCCTGGGTGTTGCTAATATTTATATTTACTTATGTTGTAGTCATCACTTGGAAACTTGGAGTCCCATCAGTGACGGAGGATTCTCACTCAAATTATTAAAAAGTTGTTTTCAAATCAATGCATGAATTGTAAGAGATAGATTCTGCCTAGAAATTAATGCATTCTTTGAATTATCTGAAAAAGAGCCCTCTTCCAATCTAGGCTCTCACGTAACTCCTATTGATCAGGACAAGTTTGAGATCAAGAGAAGAAGAAAACAAACAATCCATGTGGTGTCGGACTACTCTTTACCAAGTTACCTTGTTTTTTAAGTGATCTTGTACGCCATTGTAAACATAAAAGGCGCTATTAGCGATGCTATATCATACAAGTGAAACCTCTTGAATCCGATATATGTCAAATTGACCACTGAATGAACCCCAATTTATGAAACAAGAATGAGCATCACGGATGCCAGTGTTGCTCTGTGCGCAATCTGAACAGCAACAATATATTTACTTTACAATCAAATCGGGAATTACATGCACGGAGACTTTTGCCATATGGGTTTTCTCACATCACATACGTTCTCCACCTTCGCTAAAAGATCTCCCCTGAAGATCTCTTCGCTTATGTAATATGTCAAAACCGCCACATCGCAAACCTCGGCCTGTCAAAATAAATAGAAGCATCATTGTTTTACTTTGCATTATTGTCTTTTTCCCAAGCAAGGTTTTGTACTTCTTTTCTATATTCTCATTGCCACTGTTATTATTATTTCACAGCTTGTCAACCACGGAGTTATATCAGAGTAGTTGTAAAGAAGCTCTGGTTCTTGTCTTTCGAATCTGCCTACAGATAATAATTTTACAGCAACACGGCACTTTTCTACAGACACATCTAGATGGCCTCCTATATGTCACGCCTATCTCCTGTTCCTGGATTTCCTTCTTACACAGGACCACATAAAGTCGGCACAGTTGATGTTGAAATCCCAATTGCAGACTTAGAATCTCCTTCCGGGTCTCCTACCGACGACATCAACACGATACAGTACCGAGTATTCTACCCCTGTGAGCCGGATGCGAAAGGAAAGTCCATATCTTGGATACCAGTACCTCAGAGAAGCCACATAAGTGCATACTCTCGATTTCTTGGGGCGGGGAACCTCCTGGCTGAATTCGTGTCGTAAGTTCTGCTGCCTCCTGGAAAAGGTTGGACTCAACTGACAATTCAGGTTTTTCCCTCGGATCTTGCATTATATATCTATCCCGGTCCTCAAAAATGCACCTCTCCTCGCTCCACAAACCTCGAATAAGCGTTGGCCAGTTATGATATTCTCGCATGGACTTGCAGGATCAAGAAATGCCTATTCGCACTTGGCCGGCTCAATTGCAAGCCATGGCATCATTGTGATAGCTCCTGAGCATCGAGACGGAAGCACTGCAATAAGCTTCATACGAGATACAAATGCAAGTGGAACGGGAGAGAAAGCAACTCCAAAACATGGTCGGACGGTAGAATACAAAAAGTTGCCCCATACTCCATGCCCCGAGGTTGAGGAGGGTCGGAATGCACAATTGAAGATCAGACTTTGGGAACTGGGTTTGGTCCACGACTCTTTACTCAAGGTAGATCAGGGGAACAATATAACGAATCTCAATCGATCCTCGGTCTCTCTATCCATGTTTAATAAAATGTTGGATGTCCACACTCCTGGCAAAATTACATTTGCTGGTCACTCTTTTGGTGCCGCAACTGTCACCCAGTTTGTGAAATCGACGTTTTATTCGCCCCAATTCTCTCAGGCGCCAAACAACTTTGAACCACTCTTCTCCCCGTCTTCCAAGTCCTCTATTGTGGCCCAGATAACACCAAATACCCCTGTGGTTCTCCTGGATATCTGGTGCTTACCGCTGAGGGCACAGAATACACGCTGGTTATGGAATAAGCCTTTCCCCTGCTATTCACCCTCTGGTCCGGGTGGCGACCCTCTGCTAGCTATTGAATCTCAAGCTTTCTTCAAATGGCGGGTCCATCTGAAGGCTACCAAGCGCTTGCTATCCTCCGACCCATCGTCCACAACATCTTCCAGCACTCCCTTATCAGAACCACATGTCTACTACGCCACGTCAGCTGCCCATCTCTCACAGTCTGACTTCGGCATCTTGTTCCCGTGGGTGGTGAAGAAGTTCTTAGCAGTAGACGAACCCGAGCGTATAATGCGTCTGAACGTCCGAGCAGTTTTACAATTATTGCGTGACCAAGGAATCGAAGTTAGCGCTACATCCGCAGCAGATATGGAACTTGAAGGGAAGGCAGACGTCGATAAGGATGTACTTATATTCGGCAAGAACGAGGAAATCAGAGGGTGGAATTATCTTAGCACCAACGTTGGCGATATGGATGATGTTGATTTTGAAACTGCTCATGATTCTTCAGCATCTAGCGTTTCTGATATGAACAAGGACCCAGAAGAGGTCGTGATAAAAACCGAGGTCCTCCCACAAGCTCCAAGGACTGCGGAACGGCTGTGAATGTAAATAGTGTATGGTTAATGATCCAGCATAGCATGTGGGTTTGGGTTTAGAGGATAGAGTAATATCAGCGAGAGTTGTGTGGTTTATTTGTTATATTATACACTAGATTAGCTTGTTTTAGATTATTAGATTACGAAGAAATGAACGAACCAAAAGAAAGCCGATTAGCCAGTCATCCTTATTGACGAAGTCCATGTGGTTGTGTATCTAGTTAATATAAGTGATAGGACACATTCGCGTCTCGTTCTGCAACCGTGCTTGCTGCCATTTTTGTACTATTCACGTTACCAGATCGAGACTCACAGCATTTCAATAACATTTATAATAGACTGAAAATCTCACCATAGTGTATTGGCCAACACATCAGATAGCGAGTTATAGAGCATAAGACACCGAGTTGAGACATCATTATGAAAGTTTAATTAACTAAGTTTTCAGTTTCAGATCTGTTGCAGTCGCTTTTTAAGAAAGGCAAACTCTAATTTTAAGTGACACGAGCTGAATAAAATGCGATGCTTCGGCCGCACCGAAAGCGGCAGCCGTGGGCCGCCTGGTCACTTTTTTTTTTAGAGAGGAATCGGCTTTGTCAAAGTAAAAGACTGCACCGCAGCTGCTCCGGTGAGCTTAACCCAGATAGTTAACGGATCGCTGCCGATTTTCTCGGTTCTGAAGCCACGAGTATCGGTCACTGGTCCTGGAACAGTTACCGGAATCTCAACACCACACGTATTTCCTTTCGCCGTGACCGACACGCCAGTAACAACTTGAGCGGCAGAATCTATAGTGTAGGTAACGTCGGGCGTGCAGAGATCTCTGGCCATTCGATTGGCAAACTCCACTGAGAACTAGTGGTTGTTAGCCGAAAAAATACAAGTCCTTGGGTAATTGCAACTCACGTCATCATGTTTGAGAGTGATTATGGGCCAGTCTGTTAGTCGGACCAGCTCCTGAGTTACAGTCTCGACCCAAGCTTGAAGAAGTGAAAGCTTGGAGCTGACGCCGTTGATTGTTGTTTTGGGCGCAGTGACATAATTCATGTTGGCCTGGTGAAACATGAATGGTTCGCGGTGAAGCCCGAGAAGGTGGCGAGTGTTTGTTTGCTTCTCAAGAGCAAGCAGCGCATTCCAATCGCCAGAACCAGCGGAGGTATCAATCCATTCCTGGACTGTACAGTCAGGCAGGTGACACTGTTTCATATTAGACGACTTAAGCCAAATAATGGACGTTAAAACTTGCGTTATAGTATATATTTGTGGACCAACGAGGAGTGATCTGAACTCCTGCGTAGCCATTTGCCGCTGTGGTGGTGATCAGCGGCCAGAATTCATTTTGTTGGTTCAGGAGAGCGGGTCGGGTATTGTCTCCCACGACTTGCGTTATGCCGTTTGTAGCCCAGGCACGTAGGGCATCCCCGTTATGGAGACCTGAAATCGCAGGTGGAACGAGTCCTTTGGGACTGAACTTAGTTGCCTGAGCGATACCAACATTGCTAAGCCATGCCTGGTTCCAGGTGATCTCTCGATAGACGTCAAAGTACGTGGCATTGTTCTGATCTTCGTGCGTGAAAGTGTCTATGGTGGATTAGTCCAATAGTCAAGGAGAGACTCAAGATTGCTGGTATATATTTAGCTCACTTACGAGAGACGTGGGCAAATGCATTCAAATTTCCTGGGACTTGCCACCAATTTAGAAGTTGGTCTCGATTGGTACATGTATCCGAATATGAATAGGCATCTGTCGACGGAGGCCACAAACTTGTTCCTGTTCCCAGAGGCTTTACAAATTCCAGAGGTGTTCCATTGTCTGGCTCGTCGTACTCGATGGGACCGATTCCACAGACAGACTCATCCTCATCGTCTACCACGGCATTCTAGCAAAATGACAATTAGTCTTGGCTAGAAAAAATAAAATCACAAAACTTACTTCTATATTTCCATTTCCATTGTGGCAAACCTCAATGAAATAATTGCTTCCTGCTGGTAGTCGGGCATTTACCGATTTCATCCAAGTTTTATGCTGCTCCAAATCTGCGGTCTTGACCTCAAAGCTTTCCCCCTCGGGACTATAAATATCGGAATAGAGAAACATGTCATCAACTAAATGGGTTAGAATACTTCAAATTCCGCAAATTATAGAACCGACCTTGTGTATTGAGATTGACTCGGCGATAACCAGCATCTATTGGTATTTAGCAAATGAGTCCCAGATGTGCTCAGGAACATACAAAGACCCCTCGTAGCCCAGTGAATCCAAGCATGTTGAAGATACGCGGAAGTGGCACTCCATTCGGTTGCAAATCCAAGGAAGAATACCATCTACCAAACAGTGAGCAGTGTAGCCGATAGTATCAAGTTCTGGAGCTCACCTGTTGTCTTCCAGAGATTTTATTGATAATACCCGCAACTGAAGTCGTTGAAAACCCATTAGCTGGTCCAAACGTAGCAAAAGCGGTAGCAATTGAAGAATCGGTAATTTTAGCAGGATAATGCCAAAGACCCTCGGTACTGAGACCCGCCCCGCTTGTTTTCAGTATTAGCAAGATTTCTAGAGAGGTGATGAATATTGCATTTACGTTTTCAAACCAGCAGTAGGAAATGCCGAGGTACTGGAGATCTGAATAAGTTGTTCCACCCCATCATCACAACAGCCACCCAGAGAAGTTACACCCAGGTCGGTAGATGGAAATGTGTCGAGTCTAACCAAACGTACTCCAAAGCTGACTTGATACTGGTAAATCTGCGCCCATTGAGCAGCAGTTATAGCACTTCGAAAGTCGCCTCCATTGTCATAGCTGACTTCTGACAAGACTACAATGGAGCCGTAATTCCCAGAACTAGTTGAGCTATTGAGCGCCGGTAAAGTGACTCCTGATTGTGGGACTATCACAACTTCGTAGCGAATTCCATAACCACTAAGACCCGAAGTTGCGGAGTAAGCGGAAGCTGTATCTCTGGCCAGAACCAAAACTGTTCCTTTCACTCTGTTGGTGGCTGCGGCAGCTTCAATGCGGAGCTTTGCTTCCACCTTGACTGGAGTGACTACCGAAGTGTTCAACGATACGGTAAGGCCATTGATGTTGTTGAGTATAGGGACAACAGGCTTGGGGCCTTTCTTTGTCACACTTGGGAGAGACGTGTGTTCGTGCTTGTGGGTATGCTTGCTGTGGGCAGCGACACTCAATGGAGAAGCAAAGACATTACTTGTAAAAAGCAAAATGAATGCACACAGAATATAGGAAGAAACCATTTTCTCAAGAAAATACTTTGAATTCAAAAACTTGTGAAGCACGAGATGTATATGGATCTAGCCATGCCCATGGTCACGTCTCCCTTATATAGAGAATTGGGAAAGAGGAAATTATTAGACAAATCGCAACGTTACCAACTTAATGTAGGATGGGCTGATGGGTCAAACAGTGAGAAGCTCAGTGAATAGCAACCGAAATGAGCAACTGTTGTTGTGGGAACAACATAGATTGAACAGCACCCCGGTGGTTGGGAATCCAGGATGCACAGACACATCGCATGCTAGGGTATAAATATCAGATGATGGAGCCCTGTGCACAAAAGTAAAATTCAAGGTTGCGAGTTGTTTTGACTATTGAAAGCGTGCAGGAGGCTTTGCGAATGCATTTGATGTTGCAATTGGTTACACAGTGAGCCGGCACGATGGAAACCGTGCCTGTTATGATGGCCGAAAGGGGGAAGGTTGGAATCAGTTGCAGCTAACCTGACATTCGGGTCTTGAGATTGGCTACAGCGAAACCGTTTCTGTAATTTAGCCACGAAGAAGGTCAGATCTACTTCCGTATCCGAGTTCGGATTGTGAAAGGTAAGCTTTTGGGGCCGGACGTCGGATTTGAATGGTGGTGGGTGGCATAACAAGCATTCAGCTGTACTGTACAGTAATAACCTTAAGCGAACGTGCAGGAAGGAGATCATATGTACAGTACTCCAGTATATCTCCCTACCTACACATCTATCTATGGCTCTTTGGATCCATTGGTACTGCAGCTATATAAAAAAAGGGTTAAAAAAAGAAGAAAAGAAGAAGAAGTTTAAGGTCAAGTGAGGATAAAATATAGATGCAAAGCTTCGGATGCCATTAGTAATTGTGGCATGAAAGACTCATCAACAATATCTTGTCAATGCTTAGAGCAATAAGTAGGTTGGTTATTAGGTAAGCAAAACAAAGTCACCCCATCCAATGGTGCCCCACTTCCACTTGAGCGAACATCGACTTCCACCTAAAAAAAATCGAAAAAAAGAAATTAAACTTGACGCAGAAAAGAGATAATGGAAAAGAAAAATAATGAATAGTCTCAGTAAAAATAAACCATTAGTATAGTACCAAAAGGGCAAAAAAATCATTTCGACGCCTGCAGGACTCGAACCTGCGCTCCCGAAGGAAATAGCTTTCTAGGCTATCGCGTTAACCACTCCGCCAAAGCGCCTTTTATGAATCTCGGGAAAATTATGTATAATATATACCACAACCAAAAGCGATTTAATTTTTAATATGCGGAGATACGTAAAACCTCTTGATTATCTATCTTGTCCATTGAAGAGATTCTGGTTTGGTGATATTTTCTTACGGAGGAATAGAATAGTAGGAATACAGCTCGATAAGGGATCACAACTACACTTACGAGAAGACTCAACTTTCATGTATGTGCGCAGATGACCTAATTTAGCCGGCGCTTTAAGCAAAGCGGCTCGCTCAACGTCAGTTCATTCAGTTACTCAACGTCAACAACGTTACCAAGCTTGCATAGCCATATGCGCGCAACTGTAAGAGACGCGTCATGTTGGCCCAGAGCCGGGACTTTACCCATCGTATTTCTGGCTCGGACTGCCCCAATCGAACCGCTGTGCTCCCTCAGAATTTCGGCTTGTGGCAAGGCTGAATCTTCGCCAGGCTCTCTCCACCACTCCGCCTCATTAACCTTATTGCTATGTCAAGTACTTACATACGTTACAACTCCATACTTCAATGTTTGGTGGCTTTGGCTTAGAGGATTGCAACGTTTGATCCCAAATCGAACCTCCAATTGCCTTATTTGTTCTTTACTCAATCTACCGACAGTTCCAAAGTATTTGGTTCAGCTTCTGGTTGCTCTCGAGCTCTTCCTTAGGTCTCACTTGTGTCTTTGCTCGTTTTAGTAGGCTACATCACACCTGGAACTCTTATTTGGAGCATTACACGACAACTACAGCCAGGGGCGCGATATATCCCGCCATCCCGACACCTTAATTATCAAGGTCACTTGAATACTGAAACTTTCCAATGATGAAAACGGACCCCATCTCGAAATCCCAATCACGTGGGATTTTCGACAGATCAAAGAAGTTCTGGATAGTCCTCTCGGTTATCCTCCTTGTTATAGCCATCGGACTCGGCGTTGGACTTGGAGTTGGCCTCACTCGAGGTTCCAACTCTGGCGGAGGCTCTGATTCAGAGCCAAGCGCACCCGAACCAACATTAATACCAAATTCTAACGCTACTGGCACTTTTTGGAAACCAGTAGCTGGAGAATCGTGGCAAATAGTCCTCCTTTATCCTCTAAACAATACATCAACGGACGTCTCGGTCTACGATATCGACCTCTTCGACAACCCAAAATCAACGATTGACAATCTCCATGCTCAAAATCGAAAAGTAATCTGCTATTTCTCAGCCGGCAGCTACGAAGACAACCGTCCAGACTCGTCACAGTTCGCCGCCAACGACAAAGGGAGAGAACTGGCCGGCTGGCCGGGCGAACACTGGCTCCAAACGAACTCCACTAATGTTCGCAAAATCATGAAATCGCGTATACAACTCGCTAAGAGCAAGGGTTGCGATGGGGTCGATCCCGATAATGTAGATGGGTATGATAACGACAATGGATTGGGTCTCACAGCCTCTGATGCCGTGGAATACATTGGATTCCTTGCAGACACGGCTCATGCTCTAAATTTATCAATTGGGCTAAAAAATGGCGGGAGCATTGTGCAGAATGTGATCGATCTAATGCAGTGGGAAGTTAATGAGCAGTGCGCACAGTTCAATGAATGCGGTCTGTATCGCCCTTTCATTGATGCGAATAAACCCGTTTTCCAGATCGAGTATCCGAAGAGTGCGCCGAACATTGTTATCTCCGCAAAGAAGAGTTCGTGTAATAATCCTGGAGCCGCGGGATTCTCTACGATCCTCAAGGACTTGGAGTTGGATGATTGGATAGAACGCTGTTGATGGCTTTGCCTAGCATGCATAGCTAAAAATATGGATTAGCAGCCTCACCAGTTATAATGATGTTTTCGAACCATATTCGTAGATTTCCCAATTTGTGCCAGCTCCTGGTAACTTTCTCTGGTCCTTGTATTGCATGAACAGGTCCAATAACAGAATCTCAAGCCCACATCTGCGCCTCTCACGCACCCAAGCTCTTTGGGGCTGGGGAGCCAATCAATTCATCACCTTACGCCATATGCCTTGCAAATTGTTGATCTCCCGGTTAATCTGGGGTAAATGCACCCCCGATCACGGCTTACCACCTTCCCCATTCTGGGTGTGAGACACGTAGGTAGGGAAAAGGCTGCATCGGATAAACGGTTTGTCCTATGCACAAATTTGGAATATATCCACCTTTTGAGAAGAGAATTTCTTTGCGCAGCAGTGGTGCTTTTGAAGAATCATTGATGTTTTGATTCCAAACAAGCGAGATTCCGTCTAGTATAGCTTCCACTCAAATACCCCAAATTTAGTCCGCCAAATTTAGTCCGCCATCATAAACTCATCAATTCGAACAGATTCCATTCGGGTTTCTGCAAGATTTTCAAATACGAAAGTGTCAAGTCAAGCGTCGACATCTTTTACAAAATCCCCCCAGCCCTGTGCAAAGCTAGCATAATAGTCCACCGACAAACCAGTGACAAAAACACCCGCAGCCAACTTTCTAATATCTTTCACCATGCTCTTCTTATCCTTTTCACTAAGCACTGTCGGCAAGCTATGCACAATGATAGCGAGATTATCCCTCTCGCACCCTGGAGCCTCCAGGAATGACTTGATGTTTTTCCCGAAATCATGTTGTTGGTATGTGGAGTACGTGCCTTCAAAAACAATAGTCATGTTGCACGAGGCAAGGTATCTAGCATCCGGTATCATCCCCGGGTTTTGAATTATCTGTGTCATATTAGCAAAGCGTGATAGACAACAACCCGAGAAACATGTCGGGCTGAAGGTCGATTTCGGGATGAAACTTCGGGAGAAAAGGTGACAGAATTACAGACCAGAGGGTTGACACCGAATCCAGATACAGATCGGATTTGGGTAGCCAGTTGCTCATAAGCGCTTGCAGCTGAGAAGTCGTATAGTGATGGCGTCTCGTCGAGGAAGATGCCATGCATCATCAGAGCATGTTCGGCCCAGCCGGAATAGACGTTCACGTCTTTAATCATTGTCTTCAGGTCACGCTTCCCGTAGTTGGTAGACACGTAACCAATTGTTCGCACGTTAGCGTGAGAATTCAATCGTGGAATTTCGCGAGTGTAGTTCCCATCTGGTAAGGGGGTTGACCCTGGACCACTGTTGGGATTCACAACCACGATGAAGTCGAGTCTTGGATATGAAGCGATGCTGTTGGAATTGTTAGCTAATGTAGGATAATATGTAGGGCTGTGGGTTATTACGCAGTGAGTAGAGGATCCCAAGCACCGGGTGAGGGATAAACGTAGAGAGGAACCACCACACTGGATCTGGGAATGGCCTTTTTCTTTCTACCAAACATGACACCGATGGGTATTGCGATCGCTAGTAAGATTATTGTGATGACCAAGGTCCAGATCAAGCACTTGCGATTCAAGCACCTTTTTGAGCTACGACGGGAATCATTTTGCTGTCTGGACGGCCGCATATGGGTTGATGATAGCTTGCAATCGTGGAATTGGGTAAGCACACGGGAGACAGCCAAGACCTCGGCTTAAAACGACCTATTATTGAGTGCGAAACTTCCGGTTCAGCTCGTAATTCAGCTGGTGAAAGTTCATTGTTGACTCTCCGAGGTCAGAACTCTTTAGAACAACGTGGAGAAACGGGTGATATCCATGGTACCATGGGTATCTATTTACCCCTTTCCGATTTGAGCGCTAAGCGAAGCTAGCTCAATATTTGCCTGTCCCTCGGCCTGCATGCAGTCTCCTTGACTTGCTTTGCGATTAACTATGTTGTACAATCGAATTATCTTTCCGGTTTCAGCTAGTAGTACAAGCTGGTTACAATCTGCTCGTACTTTAGCTCGCTCACCAAGATCTAACCCCTTAGGGTGAGATGAGTATATTTGTAGATAAAGATTTTACAGTAGGACACTGGGTTTTTGTGGCTTACTATCCATTGCTCTACGCAATTGTAAATTAGGAGGAGGACAGTAGTATCCTTTAGTAGTACAGTACTAAGCCCAGTCCGGATAGCATATTAGATATCAGTAGTCACTTTTCTTGAACTCCAGGTTGCTGTTTTCAATGCGATGTACACGCCATCATGGAATTTGGAAACATGCAGTTCCAGAGACTTCCAATCTCAACATTTTAAAAATAAAGTCCATCACTTAATAGTTCTTTCTGGCAAGTTTTATATTTTGGTCCTATTGTATATCACTCCTTTGCAGAACTTGCATCAGTTCATGTCTCAATGATTCACCCCGACACATCTGGATTGACTTTCTTTCATTCATTCAGTCCTAGGTTGCAGAGAGCTCTTCAAAAGTACTTTAAGAGGCATTCAGACCCTTGGTGAGAAACCCAATTGCAACAAGTTCAACCTCAAAACCCCATCACCACTGCCCACCTTCTTTAACTTTGAAACCATCAAACAATATCTGCCATCAGTAGTCTTGCATGATAGTCAGGCTTACCAAATGAGTCATTACAGCCTCTTTCTAAGACTGATATCTCACAAGATATAATATTTCCCCTAACTTCCTAAATCAATAATATCCTTCTCAAATCTTCTGCCTCCCTAAACCTCTTGCAATGGAGACTCCTGAGAGATTCATTTACGATTCATCTTCCAGCAGTAGTAGTCTGGGACCTATGACTGAACCTGTCACCATCCGTCGAACAATAATGTCATTGGGGGTTGTATATAGATCACCACCAGTTCTTGATTCACCATTTAGCCATACGAGGCTTGCTGGGCATCAAGATGAGTTGAACACTGATAGGGAAAATGACCTAAATCGCTCCGTAGTTGCGGAGAGCTGCGGGTCGAAGCAGGAGAGTGCTGTCAATACCAATTGGCTAGGTTCCAGCCAGTTCTTCCTTGAAACTTGTTTAGAGCTTCAAAAAGAAAAGGCAAGTGGTACTTTGACCTTTTGTATCTTAGTTAACATGTATAGGGCTACCTAAAAGCAGTCATTTCTCGCCGAGAACAAGCTGTCCTATATATTTCAACGAATCCATACAACCCAGCTCTCTTTCTCGAACTCAGTAACTCCGACTTCAACCTTGGATATCACGATATCGCAGTTGCAAATGCGCTAAAGGCTATTCTTCTAGTCGAAGCTGCTCAAGATATTGGACCGAGCCGCTTTCCGAGATTGCTTAAAGCTGCAGTCCAGAAATCCGTCACTGCTGTGATTCAATCAAGTCGGCAGGATATTCTACATATCGAGCTAGAAGACGTACATCGCAAAGCCTATCGGGCACTTCTGAATGGCCTCCTTGGCTGCGGTTGCTTTTTCGATGGCCTGAAGATAGCCAAGAAGGCATTACTTCGGTTTCCGGGTGATCATGAGCTTCTCGAACTCAGAGGATGTCTCAAAAATGGGTTTAAAGATCGCATGGAAGGGTTCACCGATTCTGGTGCGACGGGTGAAGGCCTCAAAGCCCTGACTCGATGGGGAAAGATCATGGTTGTCCCTTACCCTTGGTTGGACAGGAAATTAAATATGGGAATGCCGAAGTTGGTTAAGCAGATTAACAAGCACTTTGGCGTTGGCAGTTGTGAAGTTTCCCCAGTGACACTGTTGGCAGCAGGGAATAAAGTTGATGGTGTTCGATCTCAGGATGTTGGCCCACTTGGCGTGGTTGCAATCCGGGACATTAGAAAAGGAGAGCTTGTTCTGGTAGACGAAAGTATCACAGGAGTATCTGTTCAAAAACCAAGCCAGTTGAAGCACTGCGATGCTTGTCACGCAACCTTGCAAGCACCATACCAATTACCGCACGAGACGATAAAGACAACTTGCTGTAGCAAGGTTGCATATTGTAGTCTCAGATGCTTCACCACGGCTACCAATGGTTATCATAAGATTCTTTGTGGCAAGGACTTCGACTGGGTCTATGAAGGCAGAAATACGTCAGTTACGAATGTTAAATATGGTGGTGGGACTAGATGGCGTCCGATAATGTTCTTACGCATCATAGCTATTATTCTTGCAGATCGGTCGAATGGTGCGCCTTGCCATCCTCTACAACATCCTTTGGTTGCCCGCATGGCAGCCAACTACTCTCATACGGCTCATCCGAATAACGTCGGATTTTGGCAATATGCTGAGAATGTCGAGACACCAACCAAGATTCTGATGGCTCTCGGCATTGATGTATTTTATGACCAAGATTTCACACCTGAAGTAATCACAACAATATACTGGCGACTAGAGAACAATGCCAACATGTCTATTACAAATATTGAACCGAGAATACCTATTACAGCCGATCTTCCAGAGACAGAGTACGAAAAAGCCAACGAGGAAGGTTCCATTTACATGGTCTGCCTCAATCCACACTATATCTTTTTCAATCACAGTTGCGAGCCAAACGTCTCATGGCACGGCGCGATCCCGGACCCATCGGTTGATATCAGCTGGTTGCAAGGAGTTGATGGTATCCTTCACAAAGTTGGATGTTCTACAGTATTTTGCTATGCGGCACGGGACATCAAGAAGGGAGAAGAACTAAAGATTAGCTATATTGGTGATCCGATGGGTGGCAAACCAGTGCTTGAAGAGAGTGCAGTAGATGTCCGTGCTGTTAAGAGAGAAGCTTTGACAAAGTGGTTTTTTGGTGGTTGTGGCTGTAATGTTTGCGAGCAGGAGAATGCCGCCAAGAAGGTACAGAATGAGCTCAAGGATGCACTAGCTAGCGGTAGTGGTGGTGATCACATTCTGAAAGCCATATGACACGAGATACTGCAAAGTGTACTTTCTGGATTTAAAAGAGCCCTCTAGTTGTTATAGATGTTGCTTTGGGGAATCCAGTACGCTGCATTTCAGACGGAGAAAGGGCACGAGAAACGTTGATTTGGATTGTGGTATTCCCAGATTACTTATTAGACGACAGGTTGTTTTATCTTTAGACTTAAAATAATAATGAGTTCGTTGTTCTTCAATTTCCAAGCGGAGCATCTTAAAACTCCTAAATGGAGCCATTATGCAAAAAGTGCTCTCGCTTCATTTCATCTTCTTGGACTAGTTAAGCGCAGCATGAGAACCATTTGACTTATGGTGAAGGTTGCCCCATCTTAATTTTTCTTTTTTTCTTTTTTTCTTTTTCTTTTCGATTATATTGTATAAAAATATCAAAATGAAGTCTGTAGCTAGTATCAGTACTATTCTGGCATGCTGCATCTCCAACGTACGTATTGCTGCCTGTTCAAATCAAATTTAAGTTACTTATAAAATTTGTCTAGGCTATTGGAGCTCCTGCTTCAGAATCCATCGCAACCCTAGTTACTAGACACGTAATTCCAACACACGTAAACTTGAGCATCGTGGCAATTCCTGCCTCAGGAGTAGTTCATGATAACTTATCGACCCTAGAATCTTGGTATCAAGGTAACTGCGTTCACTCAAAGTCACTATCTGCTCACCAAAACAACGATCCCTAAGATATATCCGATTATGATCTTTAGTATGTATTAACTTTTGCTTACAGAAATCAAAGCAGAACAAAGGGCCAAAGATCGCGAGGCTGATCAGCAAGACTACCACCATGAAGAGAGCCACGAGAAGAAAAGCCCTGCTTATAAGACCTTACCAGGATTAGGTGACGCACCTGAAGTAGACAGCTCCCACTCCCTCGTAACTAAACAGAGCGGTAAGTGGTGGGGAGGAGGCAATAAGAAGTCTGCGAAAGGGAAACATTGGTGGTCATTTCTCAAACCCGATCTCGATTGGCATACCCCCGACGTCAAGAGTTTTATGGAGGGCAAGTAATATTTCCAACTTTCCCCAGGTGGTTAAGACCAGCTGCGCGATTTGAGGGCTGAGCAACAATATTATATTGTATCATGTTCATCGAAACTGTGCTAACATGACACCCTTGGATTTTCAGGATATCACGATGTTAAAAGCGCCTTGAGGTCCACAAGTCCAAGCTACCGGGAATGGAGAGATAAACCATTATGGGAATTGGTTGACGATGATCCCCCGGTTAAGAGGAAGCATCGTAGACCGAATTCTTCTACACCCAGTACTCAAAAACCACCTACAGCCGGTAGCCGGAGACCTTCCACATCTAGCAGTCGGAGGCCTTCCACGGTCAACAAGGGTAGGCAGCCTTCTACATCCAGTAATCGGAAGCCTTCGAAACCTGGTAGACAACCTCCCAAACCCAATATTCGGAAGTCTTGATAGACTTCTAGTCTGAAACCACTGTCAGCTTGAGGTCTAATAGGCAACCTATGTAACGATGCTTTGAAGTGTACGGGCAGGTGAGAATATAGTGGAAATTGCCTTTCAACTTTAGCGTCCTTCGTAATACTGGGGGAGAAGTGCACAAGGGGTTATTAGAAGTAGCTAGTTTCATTTTGCTAATCAGAGTGAATATATCAAATACTGTGATAAATTCAGAAAGCATTATAAATTAGTTGGTACTTACTGGAAACTGACACAAACTCTTACAAATTGCAGCCTCCAGCCCTTGTAAAATGGGTCAAGTCACAACAGTCCCTGATGCTGTAAGATTGTAGTTTATTTAGGTGGTATAACCTTGTTTTGTAGTAGATCGTGTGATTGTATACATTATTCTACATCTGGCATCCTCTACGATTATAGCAATCCTTGCTTCTGCAAATCGTAGTAAACCTTCTCCGGCATAACATTTCCCTCCGCGTCCTCCATCTGCACCACGCCTCCATCTTCGGCCTTGGCTTTCTTCTTATCACTCTGTATTTTTGCCCAAAGCTTCCGAGCATCGTCGATGCCTGTAATCTCCCTAAATAAAGTAGTGTTGGTAATACCCAAACACTTTAGTCCGTAAATATGACGTGCTTCATTGAAGTGCTTATCAAACGCCCTTCGGCCCATGTAGACGTAGTTTCCACATAATTCGCACGGGAACTCAACGCCCAATCCATGGAGTTTGTAGAGCCAGAAGGGGATAGGTTTCCCATCCCAAGCAAGCGGTAATTTCAATGGGTTGTAGATCTTTTCGTCGTCATCCGAGTCACTTTCTGAGTCGCCACCCTGGGGTGCTGCAACTGAGCTTTCCGCAAATAACGAGTCCAGTTCCATTTGCCGTTCACGTTCGGTCATGCCTTGCTTTCGCTCGACATTGACGCGCGTGTCGCTTCTCTCTTGGGTCATGGCCGCTGCAAGACGCTTCGTTCTGTACTCACGATCTGCTATAGCCCGCTCCTTGAGTCTCAGAACTCCTTTCCCACGTCCATTTGACGACTCGCTTGCCTGATCATGTTTTGTTAGCGAAAGTTAAAACCGCAGGAGTGTGGTAGATAATCCCAAAAAGAAACTCGATAACATACCTCAACTCCAGATTCAGCTTGTCGGGCTGCTCGTAGCTCAGCAGCCTTAATATGCTTTTTTCCCTGAAGATGGTTTTTGTAGACATTGTCGTTCTTGAATTCCTTCTCGCAGTCCTTACACCATATTCCATCGGTAGCTGGCCCAAGAGTTGGCCCAACCTCTAGTTTCCAACCTGGGACCTCATTCTCATCCCATGCCTTCTGGAAATCCTCATCAAAGCTCTTGAAAAGCTTCTCAAGATCCTCCAACGGCCGTGTCCGCCGCATGAAGCTCTCAAGGTACTGTGCTAATTGTCCAACGTAGGTAAAGTATTGGTCTGTCATTTTGTCGGCGCGCTTGATGTTTAGTGAGGGTGGTACAAAGGAGTCGAATGCATCTAGGTATTGTAGATACGACAGTCGCTTGATTCCCGGTAAATTGAGATAGAGTTCGTGAATTGTAGTAAGATCAAGAAATCTGCCAAAAGCTTCCTCACCCGTGAACATGCTGTCGATTGCAGATACCGTAGGCTCTCCTTCAACAGGCGTGCGCTTCTTGTAGGCTCGCTCTAGATTCTCGACGGGTTCATTGGGGTATTTTGCATGGAAAGTTTTGATCTCCTTTAGCTGTTTATAGAACTCCTCCAGAGGTTCGCCCGTTGATATGGACTGGATCTCCTTGCCGCGTGCGCCATCTGCATCTTTATATATATCAAGAAGACGCTTCGACTGCTCTTGGATCCTGTCGAGGAAGCCTGAGATTTGGTGATCCCGGTTCAGACGTTCTCTAACATGTCTTGGGTCTTCCGCGACTCGATCGCTGATACCCTGCTCTAGTCTTTCCAGGTCCTCATGTAGGAATCTCTGCTCCTCTAAAATCATGGTGGTGTCTGAAAGAATCTTCTCTCAGGTGCGTAGCTCCGAATTCGTCAATGGGCAGAACGACAGACCAAGAAGTATATGGAGCCACCGTGTTGCTGAAATAGTCGACCTAAGAAAGCGAGGAGTGAAATATACCTATGACGGTTGTTTGTTGTCCTGGAACTTTTTCGCAGCCTGGTGAGCCGTCGAAGCTCACCCTGACCAATCACGTGGCGCGTAAAATTATTTATGGGGAGACCAACTGAGAGTAGTGAGAGCCTCCTTCTCCATTTACAACGTCCATTTTAATAACCAGATCAACACCATTTCTACACGAAATCGCAATCATGGCCGAAGGAGGAATTGACCGTAAGGCAGAGGAGCGGATGGAGTTTACTACCTCCAAAGATGTTACCGTTGCGCCGACTTTCACTGATGTATGCGGCCCTGCCTTCAAGCGAAGATAAAATGCTAATGAAGATTCAGATGCATTTAAAGGAGAACCTTCTCCGTGGCATCTACGCGTATGGCTACGAATCTCCATCTGCCGTTCAATCTCGTGCCATTGTGCAAATATGTAAAGGTCGCGATACTATTGCCCAGGCACAATCAGGTACTGGTAAAACAGCAACATTCTCGATCAGCATGCTCCAGGTCATCGACACAGCCGTCCGCGAGACTCAAGCTCTTGTTCTCTCTCCAACCCGCGAACTTGCGACTCAAATCCAGTCAGTTGTGATGGCACTTGGAGATTACATGAACGTTCAGTGCCATGCCTGTATTGGTGGCACAAATGTCGGAGAAGATATTCGCAAGCTCGATTATGGACAACATATCGTCTCGGGAACCCCTGGCCGTGTTGCTGATATGATTCGACGCCGGAATCTTCGAACGCGCCATATTAAAATGTTGGTTCTTGACGAGGCTGATGAATTGCTGAACCGCGGCTTCAGAGAACAGATTTATGACGTGTATCGATACCTACCTCCTGCAACTCAGGTGGTCGTTGTTTCGGCTACGCTTCCATATGATGTCCTTGATATGACTACCAAGTTCATGACTGATCCAGTCCGTATCTTGGTCAAGCGTGATGAGTTGACTTTGGAGGGTCTCAAGCAATACTTTATCGCGGTTGAGAAGGAAGAATGGAAATTCGATACTTTATGTGATCTCTACGATACTCTTACAATTACGCAAGCTGTTATTTTCTGCAATACTCGTAGAAAGGTGGATTGGCTAACCGACAAGATGCGGGAGGCCAACTTCACAGTATCGTCTATGCACGGGGAGATGCCTCAAAAGGAAAGAGACAGCATCATGCAGGATTTCCGTCAGGGCAACTCTAGAGTCCTGATATCTACGGATGTCTGGGCTAGAGGAATCGATGTTCAACAGGTCTCGCTCGTCATTAACTACGACCTGCCAAGCAATCGTGAGAACTATATCCACCGTATCGGTCGTAGTGGCAGATTTGGACGCAAGGGTGTTGCTATAAACTTCGTCACCAGCGAGGATGTCAGAATTTTGAGAGATATTGAATGTAAGTGGTATGCTTTCTATTTTCTAAAACATACTAATACTCAGCAGTGTACTACTCGACTCAAATTGATGAGATGCCGATGAATGTGGCAGATCTCCTCCAATAGTCGAACTTCTAGTTTCTAGAGCACTTGGGATTCTTTCATTCAAAAATTGGGAACGCGTGCACCGAAAATCAATGCAGTAGTCTCACATGTTACGAGACATTGGGAGGCTGTCTTGGCCAAAAATAACCTCCGTTAAGTCGGGCGGGTTGGGATGCCCGATATCTGGGTATGTGGGAGGAAGGGGCAAATGCCACAAAAGTGAGATACCCTATCTTCATTTGACTGAGCTACTCGCTAATATTCGTCCCGTTGTCAATAGTTGCAATCTCTCTATCACTCTTCAACTTTAACTTGGCATTGGGTAGTTTGAATGAGCTGCGCAGGAGCATGTCTATTGTGTATCATATCAAATGTCAGTGAATTGAACTGATGGCCTATCTATCAATCGTTTTTGATCTCTTTCAAACACTTGATTCGCCAAATGCTATGAACTTTGAAACTATGAATATTTATCCTTTCTGCGCTGTTTACTGTTTTGAATGTTTGAGGATATATAGACGTATCAAATTATAAATGTAGTATACATTTTATCTTCACCATAGCCGTAAGTACTAGTGTAGGATTTGATGTGACCCCGAACCAGACATCCACAACTAAACCTATAACTTCAAGACAAGTCAAGTTTCCTGGTTGAGATCCTTCATTTTAATTTTCAAAGATTCTACCCCTTAGGGCAGCACTGACTGCTTCGCTACATCTTGTAAATATTTCAGCACAACCTGGGATGTATTTGTGCAGTTTCCCCGTCGCTATGTTTCCTGCACATCATTGTGCAGCAAGGGCAGGATTCGGGCGGCTAAGCGGACCATACTGAGTTCGTGACCACCCTCCATGGCATGGTGAAGACTACCGAGTGGTGCCACGCATATACACTACTGCTCTCCACATTCTGAGGAGTTGAGGGCCTTATTGCAATTATCCAGACTCAGAAACTTCTTTGGAATAGTAGGCATGGCTTCGCGCGAAGCGCAGCCAACAGACTATCGTGGCCGATTCAAAGAATTACAAGCCTTGGAACTAGAAGCTCGCAAAGATGATTTAATCGAGGCAAGCTGTATACATCACGTGTGCAAGATTTTACCTATTAACTGAAACCAGGAGCTTCTTACACGCTTAGACGATTTAAAAGGCCAAAGGGATGAGGCGAAATCTGACCTAGAGACAGAACGAGAAGCAAGAAGACGACTTCAACGGACCCTAAGAGACTCGCAGCCAAACCGTGAACGCTTTGCAATCCTCATCCTACATCTCGATGCTGATGTCTTCTTAGTCTGTCTCTCCTTCCTCAAAATTGTCCTTGTCTAATTTTAGCAGTTTGATGATCAGTGGATGGCTGATCCGCCATCTGGAGGAGAAAAGATAGCGGCTGAGCTCGTTGACAAGGTTTCGTCGTACCTCAAAGAGGTTCTGGATGACACAACAAACGTCCAAATTGTTGTCAAGATATATGGAGATCTCTTCAAGCTATGGAAAACTTACGAAGCTGCAGGAAGTGGTTTGGGTAATATGGACCTGACAAGATTTTTCAGTCACTTTAACCGAAAGGATGCGTTGATAGATTTTGTGGACTTTGGACCTAGGAAGGGGAGTATTGAGCGTAAGCTGAGTGGTATGTACTGCCTATGGAACAGGAACTCTTGCCAAATACTGAAAGAACCAGGAGTAATATCGCACTATCTCTTGGATGATAGGACCGAACACATTCTCCTTGCAGCACCTCACCAGGCCATTCCTCCAATATTAGCTCCTCTCGATGGTAAGTAGCATTTTGAAGCTTCTGAAAGTTTGTTGTTGTCATGGACCAGAATGATCTATGATGTAGACACCGTCTTCCTAGATGCTATTTTCCAAGCCTCATCCGGAACTGTTGGATTAACACCGTTCCTAGCACATCTCTCCTCTCCTCTAGCATCTCCAAACTCATCAAACGACCACCGCTCTCGACTATCGCTAATAAGTGCACCTCCATCGTCCAAAGACTGGGAGTAAGTATATTATATCTTACCAACTTAACATACATGCAGTTCCGTCGTCTGGGTGGTGTCTCAAGTTATATCACTGTTAGATATCCAAACGTAGCCACTATCACTGACAGCTCCAAGCGATCTAGGCTACCGCATAACCACCCACTTCGAAACTCTCTTTATCATTCCTCCACCGCCATCCACGGCATCTTCCTCCCAACCCCAGCCTCCCCGCTCTCCACTCGCGAAAAAAGTTCATCACAAAGAAAGAACCGCCCCTCCCCCAGTACCCCCACCGCCTACTGGACCAAACGTGGGCGTGAACACCGGTATGCCCCGTCTTAGAATACGTAAAGACGGATGGAGAGATGAACGCAGTCCGCAAAGAATTCATCATGGAGGGAATAATCATATGATGAGTGGGGCCAGAGGAGGGGGAGGGTATGGTCAGCAGGTTGCGAGAAGAGAGAGCTATCCAAATAGATTCTCTGGGGTGCCACCTGCAGTGCCGAGTATTCCTGGTCTACATTGGCCGTAGGCTGGCTACTGGAGTGTTTTCTATGTGTGTTACGTCGTATTTCTTTTCTCTTGGTCAAATTGAACAATGGTAGCCTTTCAAAACCCAGTGCTCTAGTGTTCTTACTTTGCCCTTGTCCGATGGATAATATTAGTCGTACAGTTTAGGAAATGCCAGAGTGGTATGTAGCGTATTGGATTATTCTGTGAGAGCCTAGTCGCAATTCTATGCCAATGTCCGCTGATGGCAAGAGTAGTTTGCCATAATTTTAGATGTTATTGAATGCTTGATATTATTTCCCACGATCGTAAGTTACCCAAGAGGCAGGAATTTGAATGTGTCACAGATTGTGCAACCCTTAATACTACACGTTCGCAAAACTAAATAGATGGCATAACTCTCAAGACAAACCATTTCATTAGCATTAGAGAGTCTAAAACTATCGAAAGCTAATTAGCAGAGCATACTGTAACAAGTATGGGAAATGCAGCCATTTTTCACGTTCCTGACCACTCCGCAGATCTTACTACTTAGCAGCGGACGCCTCGAATGATAACGTTCCATCGATCATCATCAAACTCCTGGCCTTGAATCTCCATATCCTGCCAGATGGGTCGTCTGCAATTGTTGTAGATCTCTTGAGCATAGTTGGATATAAGTAAGCAAGATGGTCTGACAACACGATCCGGATTATCGTTGCAGAGATCAATTGCGCTTCTATTCAGTCAACTGGATTAGCATAATTTCAAAAATATGGCTCTTGCAGAAAACAAAGACATCAAAAGTGAGTTCCTCCCATCTTTTATTAAAAATATGACACTTACCCATTGCGGCACCAGCGAGTGCAGTTTCCAGCCCCGGCACCGCATTGACCTGGTCCCAATCGTCGAATTTCAGCCATAAGTCCAAAAAGGACAGTTGCGTGGGCGGGAGGGAAGTTCTGAGCCCAGCAGAGGAGACCATCCTAAAGGACATGTCAGAGGTTTTTTCACAAAACAAATTCGATTGAACGTACTCTGGTTCGACGACGAAACACGGTAGACGGATCAACGGAGTTTGGAGACTCGAGTCTGCTACCCACAGTTGTGACGTAGTTTGACGACATGAATGTGTTTGGCACGGTAGAGGTTACTAGGGAAATGTCTTGCTCTGGGGCAGCGACTTGATCATGTAGCGAGATGTCCTGATCACGGCGCTTGAGTTTCTTGACTGGGGAAGCGATGTCGTGGCAGTGAAGTTCCTTCTTGGGGAAGAGAACATCTGGCAAGCGTTAGCATAGAGATCTCCGGCAAATGGAACTCCAAGGCGTGGGGAATACTTACTGGCGCCTGGACCCACGTTACAGTTACTCTCGACGCATTTAATGGACAACTCGCTCAGCTTTGAGTATTTCTTCTCATTACAACCACAAGTATAATCATCCTTAGGGCAGCGGAGAGCATGTCTACCAAGATTGAAACAATCTTGAGCGCAGTTAGGGATGATGACTTTCTTGCCATCGGTACGGAGCGGGACAATGTTTTTGAAGTAAGATCCACGGCCTGCGAGAGTTACATCCTTCACGTATTCCGAGTTTGAAGGAACAGGGTTTGCAAAGACCTGGATAGCCAAGAGCAGGAAAAACATTCCATACATGATTCGGTGAAACATTGTTGAATATGTGCGATTTAACGACGCGTAGTCGACGGTTGGGTATTGTTGAGTGGTGTTATTTGAGTGAGAGTTTGGGTGTATTCGGATGGTAGGTAGAGGAGATATTAATGAAATTCGGAGGAGGTATTTATACTTAGAGACCATAGACCCGGTATCCAAGCCTTCGTTAAAAGCGATTTCGGTTTCCGCGTTCTTTCACGCCTCCAAAGACGAACCACGAACACGCTCAGATGAGACGCGTTTGATAACTAATTCACTAAATCATACTTAAAGAAAGATCAGGATGTCTCAAATCAGCCCAAGACTAGATAATAATATGGAGAACAGAATCATCAACCGATATATCATTAGGAGTTAATGTAGTACCGTCTGTAGAGTCTGAATAGCTCCAAGATTCGTACTGTATGTGTTCCAAAGCTAACAAAGAACTTAATCATCATGCAAAATCTCAGCCCAATATCATATGCTTGTGTTAGAAGGAGTCACTCTTGGAATTTTTAATATCTACACTTGGGAAACATAGCTAAATCCGATATAGCCATATTTGCTTTGGAAAGGCACAAAGGTGTGTGTAGGCAATTGAGGTGATCAAACCTGTGCTTCAAGGTGTGATTCACCGAATGGTTGCATGAAATTACCTAGTTCACATATGGGAATCTGTGAAATCAGTTTTTATGCTCCAGTTTAGACAGCAACAGTCTGTTGCATAATGTACGCGTGAGTCCATGTACTAAACACCTTTGAAGCAGTCAAATTCAGGGGAACGTTTCCTAAGCGATTTACACGTGAGATCTTGGCACTCACCAAGCGAGCTCGCGAGATAAAAGCTTCAGGCTTCTCATTGGCTTTTCGGAGAAACGTTGTTCCCCAAGCCTAAACCTGCCCATAACTCAAGATGGCGGCTAAACAAGCTGTCTTTGAAATTGGCCCGCCATCGCCGTCACCCTCAGATACCACGGTAGCTAGCTACACACAACTCGAACTGCTCCTCTCTGACGGCGAAAGCGATAAGGAGCTCGACATGGAGAACCTCTCGATTCAAGATGAGTCCTCTGTCTCACCAGCAAATGAGCCACGAAAGCAGCGGAAGAAGAAGGTCCTGCTCATGGGAAAGTCCGGTTCTGGAAAGAGCTCCATGAGAAGCATTATCTTTAGTAACTATGTTGCGAAGGATACGCGTCGATTGGGAGCTACAATTGACGTTGATCTAAGCCATGTGAAGTTCCTAGGCAATCTGACCCTCAACCTGTGGGACTGTGGAGGGTAGGTAGCTGGTCAGATCGTTGCCATGAGCATAGCTAATACCCCGCAGGCAAGACGCATTCATGGAGAATTACCTGTCCCAACAACGACAGCACGTCTTCTCTAATGTCGGCGTCCTTATATACGTCTTCGA